>Ga0209389_1004516_pt1 | contig 11616 bp, 6 predicted proteins | sample CowpearedBW_FD_187526 | JGI IMG/M metagenome (GOLD analysis project Ga0209389, IMG submission 187526) | Root nodule microbial communities of legume samples collected from California, USA - Cow pea red BW (SPAdes) (version 2) | ecosystem: Host-associated > Plants > Roots > Nodule | place: USA... | reverse complement strand
AAAAAAAAAAAAAAAAGAACAAGTTTTTAGATGAATATAAAAACCATGACTTTGCGACCAACTTTTTGGTTGATTTTAAATATTTTGTATATCTAATAAGATGGACTGCATCAATGTTTTTGCAAAATAAAACCATGACATTGATTCTCCCTACACACCTAACCCCAATGACCACATTCTGCACTATGGACTTCATGTTATTCGCCAAAGATTCTTCCGCAGAAATATTTGACAAAATATATAAAAAGTTATTACATGGGATACATAACAATTTATATAATATAATATTTGTTTCGATCATTATAACATATCATAGATGATGTGTACGGAGAGATAATAAAAAATACATTATTTGATAAACTACCTTAGGAATTGTTATGCCTGTAACATTTCTTATGAAATGTGTCGTATTTAAATTAAACAAGATTATTTACTTGTAGAGACTCCGATTTAGGAGAGACTATATACGCAAAATGAAAAAGGGGTGTTTGTTGTCGCTTAGTCTAAAACAAATTATAAATTATTTTCGAATTAGTCACAGTAATCAAATTAGATCTATCAAATGTTGGACATTTATAAAATGATGTATATTATTTGAGAATATGTATCTTATTAAGAAAGTGAGACAAATATATATTGAAGAAAAAAAAAATAATATTTCATTCTTTAAGAAAAAAAAAGTACAGTTCATATAATATCACTTTAGATCCATATAAGTAGAGTCAACTACTGTAAATATGTTTTTCAAATGATGCAGTAAAAAGTAAATAAAATGTACTTGATTTTGTCCTAGATTTGTTGAATCTTTATATCACTATTCTTTTAGGATATATTGAGTGAAAAAGAATTTCGATGAAATATATTTTATTCTATCACCTTTAACGTATTTCTTTTCTTGATCGATAAATGTATTGTTTTCATATATAAGATTTTTTTTATGAAAATAAAACACAATTAAATGTATTCTTGATTTCATTTTTATAACTTAAAAATTTTTACATCCCCACGTGATTAAAGTGATGCGATTGCTGTGATTTTTTTTTTACAAATACTATATATATATATATATTTATGGGATGCTTGGTTATATTATATATGACAAGACACATATTGGTGTTCGTATTTTCCGTTATTCCATTGGGATAGGATTACTTTATAATCAAGTAATTCTTTATGTTTTCTAAAGTTGAAATATCTTCCTTCATAAACCCATTTACTATTTATCAAAAAAAAAATGCCGGAAATGTGGTTTCATTTCATAAAAAATTTTGAAAAGGAACGATCATAATTAATTCTCTCAAAAATTGAATTAGCATGATTGATTTATTTTAAAAATAATGAAGAGAACGGTCCCTACTAGTGTCGTTTTCATGTTATCGGTGTCATACTGAAACAACCCTGGACCTCTTGCAAATTGTCACGATCATTATTATGATGAAAATGGCAATAACTACATCTACCATTTTAGTCACTATCACAATCCAATGCCACCACTACTCCCTCTCCGAGCTACCTTACCCACCACTCACGAAACTACTTCCAACATTACCACCACCTCCATCAACTCAATTTTAGTTAGTTGCCACACTCATATCATTATCACCACCTCTTGGGGATAGTCCAAATATGAGTCAAAGTTCTACGTTGGATAGAAAAGACAAAGTTAAACACTATATAAGAATAAAGATCCATAACAACATTGCCTTAAGGTTTTGGTGTAAAATTGGTGTCAAATATTTTATATGTGTAAGACTAATGTCATATGACCATATAAATATAACCATAACCATATATGCCTTAAGATTTTGGTGTAAAACTGATGTCAAATGTCTTATATGTGTAAGGCTAATGTCATATAACCATATAGAACCATAATCTTTGTTGGTAAAATTTATTGATAGGTAAAATTTTTTTCGTAATTATCAACATCCAAAATTTGTTGATAATTATTCATCGGTAAATATTCATTGGCAATTTCTCTTAGATTTTGACCATTAATAGATATTCATCTTTTTTCTCTATCTTTTTCTTCTTTTCCCTGTTCTTCTTTTACTTCTTTATTCCCCTCGTTGTCATTCTTGATGCATCAACCATCATTGTCGGTGACTCTAACTCCTCATACTCATCTTCCTCTTCATTCATCATCATTATTGTTGTCATCTTTGCCCCCTCCAATGCCACCATCTCCTTTCTCCCCCTACTCCGTCTTCTTTTTTCGATTCTTCTTCTCTAGTTAATTTATAAAAAATATTTCATCATGTTTGACAAAAAAATTATGTTCATTTTATGAAAAATTAAAAAAAAATACAATTATTGACAATTTTTATCAATAAATTTTAAAAAAATTGAATTATCGATGAAATTACTAATTGATTTTCAAAAAAATGAATTATAGATGAATTCATTGACAAATTCTCAAAAGATTGAAGTATCAATTAATTAAAAAACAAATAAATTATCAACGAATTTAAAACAAACTAATTACCAATGAATTTATTGACGAAATTTCTAAAAGTTAAATTATCAACAAATTTGAAAAAAAAATCAATTACCTTCAAATTTATCGACCACTTTTTTCATAGCATGATCAAAGTCCAAACCGAGAACTTTGGCATCTATTTTATTGTTAAATTCATTACCAACAAATATTTTCGTTGATAATAAAAATTTTAATTTGCAATTGATTTTACTAATAAATCCATTACCTCAACAAATATTTTTGTTGATAATTAAAATTTGAAAATCCATTGATAAATTATTTTATTGATGAATTTTCTTATCTAACAACAATTTAACATTTTCTTATAGTGAATATTGATTTCATTCTTATCCCAACTTTAATGATAGGTCATTAAAGAGACTGAGGGTGTTATGGCCTCCTAAAATTTTTAATTTTTTTTCAAATATGAATTGAAATTTATTTTTTTGAAATTTTTTAAATTACATGTAGCATATGGAAAATTGATTAAATTATGATAATTCGTTTTAGAAACTAATTTAGAAATCAATTATAATTTATTATGGAAAGATCATTAAACAATATCGTGGAATAAAATAAAAGATGAATTTCTGTTGACAATATCTTCTACAAGAAAATGCCTCATTAACAATCAATTTTAGTAACCAAAAGTTGTTAGTCACTATAGTGACAAATTTAGATATCAATTTATAAAATAAAAAATTATTGGTTACTAAAATAGTCAAGGTTATGAGTAAAAAATTATAATTGATTTCTAAATTAGTTTCTAAAATTTAGCTACTAAAGTTTTAACTACCAAAGGAGATTGATCACAAACATTAGCTACCAATGTTTTTGCTACCAAAAGAATTATTTCTAAATTACTCTCTAATTAATTAGTACCAATTTACCAACCAATTATAATTTTGTATTCATAATAATGATTATTTTAGTAACTAATAATTTTTTGTTTTGTAAATTGGTATTTAAATTGGTCATTATAGTGACTAAATGTTTTGTCACTAAATTGTTAATGAGACATTTTTTGTAGTGATCATTATTTAGATTTTTTTGTAATGAGACATTTTATGTAGTGATCATTATTTACATTGAAAAAGGAAAGAGCTAAAAATTTTAATTATGATTTAATTATTGATGAGTTCATGAATATGAAGGAAGAAAGATTATCATCTATATGTGTGATTTATTTTATAGGTACAATTATACTAAATTATACTAAATTATGGATTTATTTTAATTATGTTATTGATAGTAAGTAATAGTACAAAAAAAATGTCTCATTTACAACCCATTTTAATAATAAAATGTTGTCAGTTACTATACTAACCAATTTAAAATATAATAAATTATTGATTACTAAAATAGTTACTAATAAAATATTATAATTGATCACTATAAAATATATTATTATATTGTAAATATATAAATTTTAAATGTATTATTTTGATCTCTAAACATGTTGATCAAAATATATTTGTTCTGGCCACTCATGCATGCAAAATATAAATGAATATAAACATGTTGATATTGAAATATATTTTTCAACATTCTAAGATATCGTGCATACATTTAAAGTATATCCATGCGTGTGTGTGCACTTGCATAGGAATAAGTTAGAGTAAACAGAAGCCATGGAAACAGACAGAACAAAATATATTAACGTGTATTTAATATTAATGATATAAGAGTTGAACAGAGAAGATTTAATATCTTTTTTAATCTAAAATTTTACAATGTATATTACTCAACTTTTTTTATTTTATTGAAAATAAATTTCAGTTCACAATTATATTTCAATTTTATCCAATGCTATCATGTGGTGCTTGGATAGTTGGTGTTGCTAAGGACAGAAGCTGAGGTACACTGTTTTCCTGATATTAAACACTTCAAACAGAGTTGTTTGGAAATACAGTTTGTTCGTTAGCTACTTCCATTATCAATCATGTTTTCACATCTAGAATCACAATTTTGTCGTCTTTTCTAATTTTAGGAAGTATTTTTAAGAAAGAGAGAATCGATAATATATTTAATATCATAAATTAAATATATAAAAAATACTTACTATGATTTTAAATCAAATTACAATAGAAATAGAATATTTAAGTAAAAAATCATTGTGTTCACAATAAAATATAAAATATTGGGGTGTACGAAGTAAAACGGTCGCCCAAGTTGACGTCAAAACAGGCCCATATAAAAGCCCAAAATGTCTTTATCTCCTAGTAGGCCGTAGGTTACGAAAGATGTCCTGCAATTACATGTTCCCATATTTTTCATTTTTCATATACTAAAGAAACATATAACAAAAGAAACCAGAGTTTTCAATTTCAGAAAAATGTTATAATCAAACGAAAATATGTATGAAAATGGAATAAAAAGATTTATATATTAGGTTAACAAATTAAGGTTGGGATACAAAATTACATTAATTTATTAATTTGTTGAGATACAAAATAGGATGTCATAAGGAAGAATTTTTTTTATATTATTTTAAGAAATTTTGTAATTAATTATGTGATTTATTTAAAAACTTATGTAACACCAATTTTGATTTTGTTTTAATAAGAATTTAAAAAAAAATGTTTTTAACAAAATAAAAATACAGGAATTGTTTGAAGTATAAAAAATATTTAATAAATCAATTCGTAATTTGTTTCATTTATTTTACAATTTTGGTAATAATATATGGCATGTAATAAAGAGTAATTTTTAATTATTTATTATGTTATATGATTTTTTTTTTAAGTATGTGGTATAAATTTTATAACTTACTATATAATTGATAATATTTGTAATTGTATTATAATATTTTACAAGTTATTATTTTCATAATATTTAAGTATGTTGTTCATTAATTATGAGTAGTGAAAATTTTCAAAAGATTATTTTGCATATGGAAATGACTATTAAACAGGAGGAGAGTAAAGAGAGAATTTGCAGAAAAAATATTAGTTAATTTTTTTAGAAAAACATAAGTACGCTTATAATTTAATTAATCTCAACATTTTAAATAAAATGAAAGACTACCATGAAGAGCAACTCATATTTCATTTCATCTACTCTTGGGGTAAGCATATCCCTAGCCTTTATTTATAATATATAATTGAAACGTAAGTTATAAAGTTCACAATTAAGAAACCTATTTTTTGACAAATAAAGTATATTGATTGATACATACACGGCTTTAGTTGTTTAAATAATCCCCTTATTAATAATTCTCATTTAATTTAATTGCTAGATAAATAAAAGTCAACCATAAGATTCTACAGTGTGTATGTACAAAGGCTTTTCATAAATCCAAACTAAGTTGCAAAAGCTACATATATTAGTTGCTGATAATAAAAATGATTTTGACATAATTATATGTGTAGTTATTACAGTAATTTTTTTTAATAGATTAGGCTGAGGGCTTTTTTCTTACATGGATAGAATTTTTTTTTTCAATCGGAATTGTGAGAGGAGTTATGTAATTTGAGTTAGATTAGTTAATTTATCGGTGTAATTATGCTTTGGTTCCGTAACAAAATTTCAATTTGGTCTCTCTATTTATTTTTTATCTCAATTTGGTTTGTGTTTTGAGAAATTTGATCTCAATTTAGTCATTTATGTTAGTGATATAGTAACCGCATTAAATGGGGTGCCACATGTCAGTTTTTGAATTTTTTGATTTTTTTTAATTTTTTTTTGAAAAATAAAAAAAAAATTGTCACGTGTCAAACTATCATTGTGTCATGTGGTAGTGATAAAATGATGTGGTAGTGATATTGCCACGTGTTAGTATTATGCTAAGTGTCATTTCCTCGTTCTCAATTTTGGTTTCTTTATTCTAATTTTTGTCTCAATTTAGTTCATATTTTTGTAAAAATAGTGCAATTTTGTCCCTTCCAAATTGAAACACAAATTAATTTTTATATAAATGTTATACAGATATTTTTATTAGATTTGATATTTTATTCAAAAATAATATTTTTAACATAACTAAGTTTATTTAAATTTATGTTTCACATTCAACTTTATTTAAAATTGTTTTCAAATTCCAAATTTATATGTTTTTGATTGTTACATAAACTACTTAAAATTATTTTTAATATTTTTATAACTTTTATTTTTACACCAATTCAAACATTTGTGTACAAATTATTGAACTTTACACATTTCAAAAATATATAATTATTTGAAATATAAATTCAAATAAAAAATATATATTAAAGTACGACATAATAAAATATCAATATAATTTATGAATTTTTTTCTATTAACATTATTTTGTTTTAACAACTTTAAAATAATTTTAAATAAAGTTTAATGTAAAATATTAATTAAATAAACTTAATTTTGTTAAAAATATTTATTTGAAATATCAATTTTGATAGAAATATTTGTGTACATTTATATAGAAATTAAATTTGATTTTAATTTGGAGAGAAACAAAATTGTTCAATTTTTGTAAAAATTAGGACTAATTTGAGACAAAAATTAAAATGACACCTGACATATAAGTGAAACGTGTCATTGTCACTGCCACATCACTCTATTTGATACGATGATAGCTTGACACGTGACAATTTTTTTATTTTTTGAAAAAAATTAAAAAATTAAAAAATAAATAAAAAAATAAAAAAATTCAGGATTGACACGTGGCACCCGGTGTTACTGTACCACTAACGGAATGGACCAAATTGAGACAAAAAAAATAGACGGACCAAATTGAGATTTTTCTTCGAAAATGAATACAAAAGACATAATTAAACCTTATTTTATATTTTACTAATTAATATATAATCCGTTAAAATTAGAATGTACACTAATTAATAAACTTGAAATATTTTCTTAAGCAATCGCGTGAGACAGGGTCCAAAAACATAGTTTGGGCAATGATTAAGATTTCCACTTCATAATCCATGTTGTTGTATCATGTGCTTAAAGCTAACATATGCAAATATCAGTTTCTAACCCTTGCGTCTCAGCAAAACATTTCTTTCGCCACCGAACTTCACTCTTCCGAAGTTGGTAATTGAAGTCCCACGCATTTTCTCTCTTATATTCAGGAAACTTGTGCATCCGTAACTATTACGTCTTCTTAAAACAGAAAACACAGGAACCACATCTTCTACCACCTTTCTTCTAACTAACTTGCTTTTCGTGAAACCAAGCAACACAGATTAAGTTAAAAAGCTGATATACATCAAGTTTTCGGTTACTGTTTCTTGCAAGTCATGGCAACACTGTTTCCTCTCTCTGGCTTCACAAACATTTGCTCATTATATCTCAGAGCCTAACTACATACATGAATGCAACTTTAACAAACCTATGCAAAAACAAAAGAGTTGATTAAAACACAACACACAGAAGGTAGGTTAGGAAGCTGAAAAAATCTATTGCCAACAATGGATGTTAATGTTAATGTTATTATTAAAGAAGACCTGCTGCATGATGGTGAAGAAAAGCTACCACTTCTGCACAACATGAAGGTTCCAGATGCAGATAGAAGCCTCATTCAGAGAGCCATAAGTCAAACATTTCAAAGCACAGCGCATTTGGCAAATCTGTTACCAACTGGCACTGTTCTTTCTTTCCAACTTCTGTCTCCAATAGTCACAAATCAAGGCAACTGTGACTCCGTTTGCAAGATCATGACTGCTACAGTTGTGGCTCTCTGTGCTGTCTCTTGTTTCTTGCAATGCTTTACCGATAGCTTCAGAGATGATAAGGGGAATGTTTGTTATGGAGTTGCCACCTTGAAGGGGTTGTGGGTCATTGATGGATCCACCACTCTTCCACCTCAACTGGGTGCAAAGTTTAGATTGAAGTTCATCGATTTCGTGCATGCAGTGATGTCGATTTTGGTGTTTGCAGCAGTTGCGTTATTTGATCAAAATGTGGTGAATTGCTTCTTTCCATCACCTTCAACTCAGGCTCGGGAAATCCTAACAGTGTTGCCTGTGATCATAGGGATTTTTTGCAGCATGCTCTTTGTCGCGTTTCCCACACAGAGACATGGAATTGGCTTCCCACTATCATCAAACTAAAAGTTTTCAACACTGTGATTGGATAATCAATGTGATTTTCTTGTCTGCAACACTATAGAGGAATTTTAGTGAATTTCATTGCTGTGATATCATATAAATAAAGTTGAATATTTATTTCGTTCTATCATATTTATTTTACTTTTCACCAAAGGATTAAAATGTCAGTCTATGAAATTTGATGAGAGGATCGGATGCAATTCTCAATATGCTTATAAATATACTCAAGTCTTTGTTTTTTCCTCCTTAATTGAATGCTTCTTGTGCATTGTTCCTGCTATATATATAATTATTATTTTGTTTTTGCATCAAACACTAGTTTATTTTATTGGGTTGAATCTATATTTAACACTTCAAACACCTGAAGTTCAAAGCGAGCCATTACAGAAGCTTCTAACAAGAAGTATATAGATAATGACAAGTATTTTAAATTGTAGATAGTTATATTATTTTTAATTTATTCAAATACTTTTTATAATTTATTTGTAATATAGCATGAATCACGATTTTTTTTATATTTTTTATTTAGTTCTCTGTTTACAAATAAAATCTTTTTATTTTTCACTCCAATTTTTTTTTTAATTTTTTGGTAATAAATTTTCTTATATGCTTGTAATTTAATGTTAACATATTATTTTTTATGTTATCGTACTTACATTTTTAGACTATTGGTAATATGAGGGCCGGTTTGGGTTCAAGAAAATAGTCTTAAATTTTTTTAATATTAATTATTTTAAGTCCCAAGAAAAAAAAAGCCTAAAATAATCATATTTTAAACCTTTTAAACTCTTGACTTCTTGGATAACATAAATTAGTTCCTTTATAGAAAAAATAAATCATTAAATAGGTTTAATATTCTAAATTTTATACAATCACCACATAAGTTAGTTGATAAATCTTTTAACTTTATTTTGTCCGTATGTTTTCTTTGAATGTTTAGATATATTAAAATTTAAATGCGTATAAAAGATGGAAACAAATGAGTTCAAAACTTAACACGTTAACTATTTGATATGAAAACAAAAAAAAAGTGAGTGTCTTTTATGTTATAAAAAGAGTGCTTCAAATAAATATTAGTATTACATAAATCTCATAGAAAGATAAGGGTGAGTGCGAGATGTTATTCTTTTCAACATCGACTCTATTGGATGCATGATTATTGTGTACTTTCTCTGCAAGTCACAGGACACTTCATCTGGAATGGCTTAACGATTGGTTTCCCCTTTTTCGGTGGCTTTCCACATATCATGGTGATGAGCATCTTGGATTTGTTGCAAATTTTTCTTAGTGAGTTGTGGTTATTTTACCCATCATAAACTCATTCAACACTTTTCTTCATTTCTCTTCTTTCTTTCTTTTCTTAAAATCCTGAGTTATTTACTCTTTCAGAGTTTATCTTGCTAGTTTTTTGTTTCTCGAAAATAGTCAAGAAGTTCATGTTGTATCCTAGTAGACTTGCACATTACAACAATTTTAAGGACTTATATCTGATAGTATAAACACCAACAACAACTTTATACTAGAGAAGAAGAACAATGTTTCCAGAACTCAACCTACTTTTGCGAAATCTTTTTTGGATGTTTGAAAAAACGAAGTTGGACATGTATGAAGTTGGTTCCGCACTTATAACCACCAAACTTGACTTCAATAGTCTTGCAAAAGAGATTAAAGACTACATTCATTCGAATAAGGTATGTCATCACACATTGCTTAGTGCATTATTTAATGATTTGTTTGATGTGTATTGCTCTTATAAAGAAGCCAATGATATTTGAGACTCGTTGATTCTCAAATACACGACCAAAGATTAAGGCAAAGGTTCGTCAACAAAAATTGATGATAAAAGATAAGGACATTAAGATCTAGATCAACGAGTACCACAAGTTATTACTCGAGGATATTAAAGCAGTAATCTTGCTTGATGAGTTCATTTTAGAACTTCTAATAAAAAAATCTTATGGAATCCTGGATGAACTACAAACAACAGTTGAAGCACAAACATAGACATATGTCATTGTCAAACCTTATCACGTACATCATCATCAAAGACACAAGCCTAAAGGAGTGTGATGCTGCAAAGGTTAAGACATTATTAGCCAAAACAAATATGGTAGAAGACAAACCAATTCCAAAAATGCATGAGAAAAATCCCATCGTAATCACAAGAAGAAATATTTTAAAAATTATCATCCTAGTGGATCTAACCCCACTTTCAAGAAAATTGAAATTTCTTTGTGTGTGAAAAACCAAGCCACCATGCACCTTAGAGCAGACAAAAGGTTAGAAACTATAATCCTCCTAAGGAAAATATAGTCAAGGGAGAAGATACAATTATTGTGATCGTTTCACATATATACTTAATGACCAATGTGAGCAAATGAGTGATAGACTCTGGTACTACCTGTTAGAAATATTTTAATATAATTTAAAAAATAAATAATGAAAATAAAAAACTTACTGTTACTCATGTGTTTATAAACCTTTAATCTATGGGTTAATGTGTTTTATGGCTAACGGTTATATTCTTATTACACTTTACTCCTTTGTCTCCTTTTGCTACCTATAAATACCACCTAGGTGCATGGGGAAGAAAACAACAAAAACAATAAACAATAGAGTTCTAAAAAGTGTTCTTCTTTTCTTCTCTATATTATCTTTAAGACAATGGTGTTCATAAGGTTCGGAGATCCTTCGCTGCACTCGATCGATCTGACGGGTTGTTGTATCTTGGGAGAGAAACACATATGATAAGAAACACATGATTGTGTACTGTGTATTTGTTTAGCCCTGTGCAGTAGGGGCGTTTTCTCTCTAAGGATAGCGTTACGCGTGCCTCAACCCAGGCTATTTCTACTCCTTACCTTTTATCTTTTATTTATTATTGTTATTATAATTGTTGATCTCTGATTAATATTCATTGTTTTATATATTGTCTTAGTATTATTATTGATTTAATAATTATTATTATATTATTTCATATTTATATTATTATTAGTATTATTTGAGTAATCATTTTCTAACATTCTTAGAGAGAAAATTATTATTATTTCTTTTTTGATTACTCATATGTATTCATTTCTAAAATTAAAATTAATATAGAGCTGAAGACTG
>Ga0209389_1004515_pt1 | contig 11617 bp, 5 predicted proteins | sample CowpearedBW_FD_187526 | JGI IMG/M metagenome (GOLD analysis project Ga0209389, IMG submission 187526) | Root nodule microbial communities of legume samples collected from California, USA - Cow pea red BW (SPAdes) (version 2) | ecosystem: Host-associated > Plants > Roots > Nodule | place: USA... | reverse complement strand
TACTAGAAAAACAAAAACTAATAAAAATACGGATTTAGATTATTTTTTTAAAATCCTATACAAACTTCTCCGAAACAAATCTTTCAAATACGGAAAAAATCTTATGAAGTGTTCACTTTATTTTAAATATTTTTATGAAATAAAATTAACTCATCTAAATAAAATTTTAAATTATTTTCAACATCAAAAAAGTAATTTAGTAATTTTATTTTTCTTTCGATTAAACTTAATTTTTAATTATGCATCAATCAAATTATTCACTTAATTTCAAAAATTTTACTTTTAAATTTACTTATTTTCATTTTAAATCTCTTGAAAATAATAACACAAACTTCACACTCTAATTCAATCAAATCTATCATCTATCTCCCTTAAATCAATTTACACAAATAAGCATATCATTATATGTCTTATTTTCAAAGTATCCTAATATATACCTTTACATATACAATCTTAAATAATATTCAAATTTGGAGAATGACAAAGATAGATACCATTTACCCCTATGCTCATAATCAGTTGATAATTTAAATTTGAATCTATGTTTTAGGTTAGTTAGAAATTAAAATATTGAAGAATTTATAAAGAACAAAATCCACAAATTCATTACTTTAAGATTTTAGATTAAGTGTCTCAATTATTTATGTAAATTGAACTTGTGTCTTATTGTTAATCAATCTTCTCGATGAATTCATTTTCAAAATATTATTTTGTTAGATTGATTATCTTGGTCATCGACCCAAACAAGTACAATATGAGTGAAAAATCTTAGATGTGACTATTCTCTCTATTAAAATGTTTTCTATGAAGGATTTTGGAGAAGTGTGTTTCGTTGTTGTGATAAAACAATGGTATCAAAATATAATCATTGAAATACTCGTGATTGGTAATACTTTAACTCAAAAAGGAATGTATCACCTTTAAATAAAAGATGGTTAAAAATTCATGTGTTTCACATTAAATAAATATAAAAAGGTTGAACACCTTATAATAAAACTTATCCATCAATTCACTATCTTAAGATTTTAGATCGGAACGTCAATCTCGTATATCTCATTAATATTATATATCAATATTAATATCTTAGGTAAATTTTTGTTAGAAAAAGTCATTATAGTCAACGAATGTATAACCCTAATAAGAAAGTATATTTAAAAAAAAAACTTAGATACTATCCGATACTGACATTTGGAATATATTTAAAGCTTTTTATCTTAAAATTAATAAGGAAATTATGTAATAATAGGCAGTACTGAACTCACATATGAAAGAAGTTAGTTTTCTAAGTCGGTTAAAAAATCCGATAGAAACTTTTTTTCATATTTGACATAGTTTGAAACAGAATATTGGTGGCGCGAGGAAAAGAAAAAACCATTGAACTAGTATGACTTATAAGCTAACCTTTTAAGTTTCCTAATTCATTAAAAAATATATAAAAATGTAGGGTTAAATATATTTTTTTTCCTTTCAGTGAATTTTAAAATTAGTCTATTTTGAAAATTTGCACCAATTTAGTCATTCATCTCTCAAAATACATAGATTTAGTCACTTTAATAAAATTTTGTTAAGTTTATTTGATATTTCAAGCACATTTCATAATAGTATTTAACTTAACATTAAAACAAAAATGTGTCAAATACTATAAATAATTTAAATACAATTCTAAAATGCGTATGAAACATCAAAGAAACCTATCACTTAACAAAATTTGATTGAAATGACTAAATTCTAAATTTACATATTTCGAAAGATAAATGACTAAATTAGTTTAAAATTTCAGAATAGATTAATTCTAAAATTCACTAAAAATTAAAAGATTAAAAACATATTTAATCCAAAAATCTAATCTTATTGTGATTATAAAATTATAATGCCATTTGATGTCCAATCATGGACACTAGGAAACCGTGGTAGTAGAATAGCACTCCGTTAATTTTCAGCAATTTTCAACTTCGCCATTAATACCAATCATTGTTCTCCAAAGGTGAAGGCAATGAGTTGCTAGCTTTTTTATCGATCATGAGGAGGATGAGTGAAAGAATCCAAACGTTATGATTTCAGTTGGTTAAGTTCAAAGTGAAGTATTATGAGGCCATTGGGAAGTCCAAGGGTTGGTAAAGAGGCAAAATGATGAATATGATTAAGGTGAGAAGATAATGGAAATGGAAACAAAAATATTATACTTATAAAAAAGTTCCCAATGCACGCCTTTGCCATTGATGGGAAATTAAATTTGTCTTTACACCAAAAGAAAGTGTTGGGTGGAATTCCAACTCGCCTTTCATTGTGGTAACCATGTGTGCTTCCTCATCTTTTCTTCTGTGCTCTGCATCCTAATTCTACGTAAAGTCTTAACCTTTTCCGATAAATAAATAAATAGATAGGGAATACCTTTTCCAATAAATAAATAAATACATAGAGAATACGCACGCATACCCACACTATGTTATTAGGATAAAGATAGTTTAATCCATCTTTTTTAACTCATTTTTTCGATCACCATTAGATCATTTATTTTGATTCTTTCAAATGATGTGATGTGATGATCTAATAGTGATTGAAGTGGTGAGTTAAACTTTGATTGTATTATAATATAATTATTATAATACGATCAAAGTTTATTGACTTAATTTATTTTGTTAGAGTAATATAATTAAAGTTTATTTATTTATCTAATATTGACAAAAAAATTTAAAAATTAAAATTATTCAAATATTATTGAATAATAATATAATTTTTTAAAATATATAATTATTAAATTATATAATTAGAAATAGTAAATAATTATAGTAAAAAATAAAAATTAATTATTAATAGATCAAGGGTTAATATATATTTTATATTTGGTTTAAATATGTTTTTAGTCTTTTTAACTTGTAATGAAAATTATAATTGGTTATTCTACGAAATTTTAGACAAATTCAGTCTCTCACATTTAAAAATGTGTAAATTTAGTCTTTTTAACCAAATTTTGTCAAGTTTGTTTGACATTTCAAACATTTATCTCCGCTAATATTGAAGTGAAAATGTGTTGAATAGTATAAGAAATGTAAATACTATCATAGAACATGTTTCAAACGTCAAATAAACTTAACAAAATTATGTTAAAGAGACTTAATTCACTGATTTTTTAAATTGTGATACTAAACTGAATTAGGTTTTGAAAGAAACTAATTTCATTTTTCATCTTTCAATCTTCACTTAAAGTTAAAGTGACCTATAGATTTAATTCAAATCTGTTTAATTCATGATGATAAAAGGAATCGAATTTAATTTGGTCTATATAGGAAAAAAACTAACTTTTTTTATTCGACCAAATCCATATTAAACTAGGTTAAAACTAGGTTAGGCCATAGATTAAATTACAAAGAGAATGAGAAACACGAAATCCGACAGAAACATGGGAAAAGTGTGCTACTAAATACGTAACATATTATGATAAGTGGGAAATTGTAATTTGTTTAGAGAGACATGTTGCTTTTTTGGTGGGTCGTTGTCAGTAGATAAAGTCGTTAGAGATTTATGTTTTCATCTGATATGGTCCTGTTGGGGATGAATCGTTTTTACAGACAACCATAACTTTATGCCATGTTGTCATAATCATAACCTTACTTTCAATTCTCTTCATACTTTTCTTTAGTAAAACCATTCTCCTCATGCTTACAAGACTATTATGTCGAAGGATCCCACATATATTCTTTTTCTTATATTTAACGGCTTTTTCTATCTCTTTTAAGCTCTAATGATGCAGTTTATTTTCATTTTTAATTATTCGTCTTTTATTCCATAGGATATGCTTCCTTTATTTTCCTTTTTCTTCTCTATGTATTTCTTTGGAACGCTTCAAACTATAGACAAGAGAATATCATAAAAGGGAAATTAAAAACACCATTCCTTTTACTTTTTTTCGTAACCCAAATAAAAAATTCATTAATCTCTAATATTTTTACTTTTTTGCTTAATTATCAGTTATTGATAATTTTACAATACATTATTTTTTAACTATTATACTTTACAATATTTATTTTATTACTTTTTACATTAAATTTCCACACATTAAGAATGATAGATAATATAATACTGAAAAATCTATAACTCAAATGGTTGATTTGTAAAAGTATAATTGAAAATAAATGCTATAAATATACCTTATCAACAAAATAAAATCATAATATTTGTAAATTGATTTTGTACTATTTATATTTGTAAATTTTTCATCAAATAATTATATCAAACACTTATACAGTCAATAAGTTAATTCAACAATTTTTTACTTGCCAATTTTTGACTTTCAACTACCCATTAATTCCTAAATGTTAACTAACTTTTCCGCTTTCACCTAATGCAATATATTTCCAGCCAAAGACATTATTAATCGTAGGCAAAATTTTCAATTCAAAAGCAATCCACCATATCATCTTTATTCGGCTAGTTATTCATAAATGCCCAGAATTATTTTGCATAGTTTCCTACCAACACTGTCTCAATAATCATCAAAACTTATAAATACATTGTATACTGTTGAATCATTAACGGTGTATCTTCTTATATGGTATTATTACGATAAATAAAAACATATTTTTTTAATTTAACAAATTTAATCACAAAATTATAAACGTATAAGGCTTTAATTAAAATATAAAGGGTTAAGTGAAAATTTGAATTAGTTACTCCTCAAAACTTTGGCCTAATTTAGTCATTCGATTTCAGAATTGTGTGAATTTAGTCATTTCAAGCAAAATTTGTTAAGTTTATTTATCGTTTTAGACGCATTTCATCATAGCATTTGAGATGTTTTACCGTTTAACATATTTTTGCTTCAATATTAGCTAAGAAACTATCATGAAACACGTTTGAAATGTCAAATAAACTTAACAAAATTTAGTTAAAATGACTAAATCCACACAATTTTAAAGTTGAAGGAATAAATTGAGTCAAAGTTTCGAAGAAAAACTAATTCCAATTTTTACTGAAAGTTAAAAAGATAAAAACATAATTAACTCAAAAATAAATTATAGAGACCCACTTCAAACCTTCATTAAAACGTGGGGATTCAGTTACTAATTTAACCATAAAAATGGAATTAAAAGAATAATGTAAATAGTTTTGAAGGGTGGGATTTGACTTTTGACCATTCCTCTTCAAAGCAAAACATAATTGACATAATATATTTAAGTTACAACACCATTTGTGTACAGTTGGAACTAACACAATAAGATTAAGAGGGACCACACTGGGTTTAGATTAGATAATTGGGCCTGCTAGAGGAAGGCCCATTCCACACTGTCGTGAGCGAAAATGGGCTGTCTCTGCCGGTGGAAAATTCGTATTCATTAAACACGTTGAGGACCAATGATTGCAAACAAACCTTCTTTTTCTTCAGCAACACTCCTAATAATTAAGGAATGATTGAAACTATAAAAGAAATAATTATTATTATGATTAAGAAGAAGAAGGAGCCAGTAGTTGCATGAGTTCAGTTGTGTTATGAATAGCAAAATCATGTGGTCCAATTATTTTCAAACACTGATAGTAGCCTTAACGTGCTACCTTTTTATCATGTGTATTATTATTTTTATATTTATCATTTTTTTAACACATACTTTATTATTTAAATTCTTTTATAAATATAAAATTAACTTTTTTAATGACCCAGATAGTTATCAACCAATGCAAGTGGTATAAAGTAACATTTTCCTTTTATGATTTATAGGTTTAGGCATTTAGGTCATTAATTGGGGTTGTCCTCTTCCAATCAAGAACCGTCAACATGCCATGTGCATAACTAATGCCTCATCACCCATCACCCATTTCCTCTTTTATTTTCTTATGTTATTAAAAAGGAATCTTATTCCTATATTCCTTTTCCTAAATAATGTATATGCAAGGTTCAAAAATATAATTTAACTTCTATTTAGGGATTGGTGGCCACGGTGTTAAACATGTGACTTATTAGTTCTTAAGACATGCTCAATTAAACTTGCTTCCATGTCTAGTGCTCTAGTGGAGAAATGCTACAAATATTCTATTATAAAAACAAAAACAAAAAATTAATTTTTTATTTCTTTTAATTAAAGTATGCGCTCCCCCAATACCTTTTGAGCAATATTAATTAATTTCATAAACAAACTTTCCCATTTTGTAAATATTATGGTATAAATCACAATGCATGTGGATCAATCACATTAAACTTTAGGAACTGCTTCAAAAGTTTATCATTGTTTAAAATAAAATGTAGATCTGCTTCACTTTCCTCACAAATTCGGAAAAAATGGCTTCTTTTTTTAGATAAAATTGAGATAGGTCAGAGAACTAACTCAAACACTACTCAATCATGATGAACATAACCAAGGTTATCCAAGGAGACAGCCTAGGATACAACAAAAAATTAATCTGTTTGAATTAAATTCAATATGTTCCAATCATACACGTGTGTTTACAAAGAATAAGAGCGTAAAATTTATCTAATTTCGTAAGGGAAGTACATTAAAAAGAATGAAGTTTGCTATATCTTCTTCAAAAAAATAATCTAAATAATTAAAAAAAAAAATGGGATCTACTGTGTAAGGGTAAGAAGGTTGAGCAGAGCGACGCGAGAGTTTATCAAAGCCCTCAACACTTTCTCGGTATCGTTTTCAATGGCGCAGATTCGTTCCTCCAAATCCCGCATTTTCTTCAAAATCAATCTCACTTCTTCATCGTCTTTCTTCTTCAGATTCCGAAGATTTTCCATTTCCACCACATCCCGTTCTCGGAGCTCTTCAACGCCTTCACGATCCTTCTTCACCCTCCCACCTTTTCTCGACAGCTTCACCATTTGTGCCCACGACAACCTTCGAGACGCGAACGACGCTGCCATCCCGTTGAACAGCGCCGCGGAAACGGAAACCGTCACGGACATGACGTCGGCGATGACGTGTCTCAGTTCAGCGTCCACGAGGGACGTTGGAGCCTGCTGCGTGCAATGTTGTTGGTGTTGAGCAAGACTGACACATCGGAGAACGGACACGATGTTTTCGATTTCTTTGGAGATTTTATTCTTAGCTTTTACGTAGGCGACAACCTTGGAGTCGTCGCGTTTTCTTATGGCCATCTGGGCGGAGGAGTGTTCTTCCTTGAGAGCCATGACGGATGTTTGGAAGATTCCGAAGGCGTCGACGAAGCGGAGGAAATCTTCTAGAAGGTTCTGGAGCCAGAGAGGGTGGCTTCGGAGGGATTCTAGAGTCTGAGGGAGGTTGAGGATGTGTTGTAGGGTCTCGTGGGTGTCCTTGAGAAGGGTCAAGCCCTGGGAGAGGGTCGTGGAAGTTTGTTGTTGGGCTTTGGAAGTGGCGGCCCACGATCTGAGACCGTTGATCTCGTCCTTGATCTCGGAGATCAGAGGGTGGGATCTGCAGGGAAGACTGATGGACCTGATGTGGTGAGATATGTGCGGTTTCTGTGATGGACGGTTCGGATTTTTGTTTGGGAAGGAGAGGGAACGCCGGAAAACGCCTACCATTTTTATTTCTATTTCAATCTTCTTCTCACGGAATAGAGAGAAGATTCGTGTGTTTTGCGGTGCTTCGTGTGATTTCGTTTGAGTATTTATATAACGATGTATAATCATAGTTTATTCTGTCAATTTTTTAATCTTTCTCCGTTGCTTTTTTATATTCTTCGTCTCTGTAAATACACGTGCACGCCAAGGAAAACATAGTCGCTGGACTTGTTTTTCCCCTGTCTCAAAAATTAAATAAATTTTAGCATCTTCTTTCTGTCAATATCTTCGTTGGTTAAGAAACCGTTCCAGCTTCTTCAATTTTTCTCAAATAACTCTGAAATTTGACGCAGTGAAAGAAAAACCAAAGTTACTGTTGAAGTTGAACATTTTTAGTAGAGTGTTGTGGATTTTCCTTGATTGACGCTAACAAATGAGGCATGTTATGTTATGTTATCGTTGTTGTGTTTGTTTTGGAAGAAAGAAATGTTTGGGTAAGTAGCTGTCAGTGATACAAGTTGGAGCTGGATGACTTCAAAGAAGCGCGTGCGTCGGCGTGGTTTGTTCTGTAGTGTCTGATACATGGATGAAATGGAATCTTGAATGATTCATAGTTTTCCGGCGATTAATCTTTGTATTAATTGAAGGCGTGTTAGTTGTAATTACACTTACACACATGATCTCATCCTTGGAACTCCAAACTCATCTCAACCCTAGAAGATTATGCAAGTCTTGCTTGATTATACGCGGCGTTTATGATTTCTAAGAAGATTATGTGGAAATCAAGAATCCTCCAAAAATATCGCCAAAATCTTTTCTGAAGTCAAACGGCTATACCCAGTTTTTTTTTTTTTTCAGATGAAAATAATCTCTCCTTTTTTCAGAAAAAAAATGGTTTTCAGATAAAATAAACTTGAAGATATTAAATTTTAATAAATGGAGAAAAATCGTTACGTATAATATTTATTTGAAGAAAAATAAAATAAAATGTTATTTTAATTTATTATATATGAAACAACTATTATATATACAAAGTTATTTGTACTACAAGTTGATAGTTATGGTTGAATGATTTACCTAATTTGGAGGGGGTAAAATCATCACTGAATAAGTTATTTGTAAATTAAAGGAAGTTGTGGTATCATTACTAGAATTTTTATTATTACTGGGGAACTTTTTTGCAAATTTTCTACAAAAAATTGTAGGAAAAGAGTTTTCTGTCATTTTTATTACGAATTTTGATCGGTAGGTGGGTAATTAATTATTGTGAAATTTAAAAATTCACAGGATATTTTTTGCAAATTTTTTTATAAAAAATATTCGTAACAAAATTTTTTATGAAAAAAATTTGCAACAATTTTCCTACGAAAAAATCAAACTAAAAATTTGCATGTATTTTTTCTTGCAAATTACATTTCACAAATAATTTTCTTGCATATTTTAAATTTGTAGATAATTTCTTGCCAAAAAAATTCGCAAGTAATTTTTCCTACAAAAATAAATTTGTAAGTATATTTTTTCTATTGCAAGAAAATTCGCAAAAACTTTTTATGAATTTTAAACAATATATAATTACTCTTTGGAGCCTAATGATGTTATTTTATTCTTTATTTGAATATAATTTTATTTTATTTTAAAATCTGTATATTCTGATATATTTTATATTTTACAATTTAATTAATAAAATATTTCTTGTAGTTTTAATTAAATATATTCTACATTTTATTTTTTATAAAAGAAATTTATATTTTACATCTTATGAGCACACTATTTGATAAAAAAAAAGTAGAAATAATCTTGAAAACAATCAACTTCCATAACTAGAATAAATTATATCGAGGAATCATAACATAATTCATAGATTGGACTTGGAGTATGAAGATCATAATAAAATTAGAAAAAGTTACACTGCAAATATATAACAACAATAATCACAATGATGTGCAAGATTTCTTCTCTTCAAGTATTCATCAAAAGTGTATTCTCTGTGTAGAGAGATAAATCTGCAATCGAAGGTAATAAATAATGTTATTGAAGTTTAATGGGAAAGCACTACTACAAATTCTCATATTACATGGGAATTTTCTTTCAAATTTGTTAAAAAATTTTACAAGAAAAGACTTTTTCCTGCTATTTTTTCTAAGAATTTTAATTGGCAGGTAATTCCTTGGTGAGTAATTATTTCCTACAAAATTATAAAATTCGCAAGTATTTCTTACAAAACTTGTTGCAAAAAGTGTTTTATACAAAATATTTTGCAAGAAAATTGGCAGCAATTTCCTGTAAATCTTTTTTTCATAACAAAATTTATAAGTATTTCCTACAAAAAAAATTTCAAAACAAAATTGGCAGAAAATATGAGTTTTTTTAGTAGTGAAGATAGCAGTCAATACACTTGCATTATTTAGATAACCATCTCAAAAAATAAAATTCAAATGTTGAATAAGCAAAAAAGCAATGTACCTCTAATTCACTTTTTAAGCCAATGCCAAGCAACTGAATATGTTGTTGGAAGGAAAGGACTTGCACCAAGAAGAGAAAAAACTGAATATGAAAACCTTTAACTTGTTCAATAATTAAACCTGCTCCTTTCAACTCCCCAAATCTTAAAACTTTAATGAAATGCCCAAGCCAAATCTAAATTGAAATTTATTTTATGTTGATACAATGAGCAATGCAGCAAAAAAAGCTCTACTGATACACTGCTTCAATGGCCCAAAATGTTGTGATAGCTACAATATATTCCACGTCTGGACTCATTAGACTTTCCAGCAACCTATCACAATGTTCATATGTTACAATACAAACAACCTGGCAGACCAGAGTACCAAATGATTTGTTTAACATTCCATGTATCCATGTCTAGGAAGGGTTTTTGTTTTATTACATTAGAGTACACCTAAGGAAGGATCTAACCTGTAAAATCTAGCCTATAGTTCATTAAACCTTGGCATAATTGATCATTTTAAAACTCAATCATTTCTTAAATCTCCCACAGAAATATGAGAAAATTTTGTTGCCTACAATACATTGATCAGAATATGATGACAGAAGATTAAGAAACCTACTCATGGTATTTTTGGTTTGCTTGCTGAGGAACAACTTCAGAGAGTGAAATACCCCACTTGCTAGCTTCTCTCTTAAATCATGATATCTAGTCCTTCATGGAAACAATGACCCGCAATATTACTTCCATGTCACCACTCGCATCTGATTCCTTCCGAGCTTTTATCAACACATTAGCCACAAATGGGACAAAATCTCGAACGAATAAGTAATCTTGTGCCTGCATAAAAAGAATACAACAACTATAAAATACAAACTTCTTCCAACACAAATTTTGTTATCAACTAAAATTTATTAAAAATTAGGTATTTTGAAACTGAGTTCATTAAATAAAACAGAAAATTGTGCGACATTGCACTAATTGCGAAACAATAGTTAAAATTTTGACAGGGCTACTCAAAATTGTACTAAATAATATAATGCCAGGAACCTGATTTATATAAATCAGAAACCATTGGTGGATCCAAGCTCAACTACCACATCCATTGTCATTTTCCCTGTTGTGAACACATTTTTCACTGTCCCCTCCAGCTTCTTACACCCTGTTGCACAATCCTGTTGCACAATTCTGAAGTGTTGTATAATGTATTGTGTCGAAGATTAATAGCTTAGCTATAAAGAAGCAAAAAGTTAGCAACATAGACTATACAAGTCTTAATTATTTAACAGTTTGTACTAATTGTTTTATCTTTTCCTTGGAGACTTGGAATGACAAGCCACTTTTTAAGAATGATAAACAATATTGGCTAGAAAATGTCCATGTGAAAATTTAAGCAGAGAATTCTTTTATCATTTGGTTTGTTTGGGAACACTAATAACTATATTAGCCACAGCTCCAAGGTAAAATAAGGCTCACTACATAGCAAGGTAGACCGTGATGGAATTAATAGTTATGAAATTTGAACTCACTTTTTGCCACTTTTGCTACAAGCTTTATCATCCTCAAATTATGTCTCCCACAAACCTACATTTTTGTTGTCCATACCACCAACAATTCAATTAAAATTGACAAGAAAAGCACCTCTCATCACATGTAAGGCTCTAAAGCAAAAAAAGTCCTTTAAGACACACCGT
>Ga0209389_1004514_pt1 | contig 11617 bp, 21 predicted proteins | sample CowpearedBW_FD_187526 | JGI IMG/M metagenome (GOLD analysis project Ga0209389, IMG submission 187526) | Root nodule microbial communities of legume samples collected from California, USA - Cow pea red BW (SPAdes) (version 2) | ecosystem: Host-associated > Plants > Roots > Nodule | place: USA... | reverse complement strand
TCCTTCTCCAGCGCCGCCTTCTCCTCAACAAGTTTGTCCACCTTACCTTGTAACTCCGTCACCTCCTTCACTTCCCGTCGGTAAAGTGACCCCACCCGGCGACCCAGGACCAATGCCTTACTTCCAAATTCAACCATTGTCCTCACAATGTGATCAACCTCCATGTTGTCAATAGAATTCACAACAGTGTCCGGGAGGTTTATTGCGATGTCTTTCCTAATTGATATCTCGGGCAACTCAATCAGCCCAGCCTCCGGCAGCTTCTCGTGGCAGAATTGTTGATAATATAGTAAGTTAAGTTGAGCATGAGACTCTATACCAAGATGATGAGCTTATTCAACTTCAAGTCGTGCTACATGTTGTTTCAGACTTCATTCAAGATTCTCTTGCTCATGTTAGTGGCGGGGGAGAAGAAATCGATATACACTTACTAAATGATACAAACATAGAAGAAGAAAGTGAGGAATATTTCAAGTGAGGGTGACATCGATAGTGATGACACAAATACTTCTTCGGTAATTCATGCATTAAAAGTGATTTTATATCCTGTGTTAACTCACACATTTGCATGTAGGAAACATGATCAGGTTTGAGCCTTTTATCATAATTAGCTAATATGTTTATTGAAAATTGATGATTCCAACATGTTTACTCTATTAGATGTTATATATGCAATAAGTTTCACTTGTAGATGACACTAAAAGGGATAGGTGGCCACACACCACCTAATCGTGGTGGTCGTATACCAACTAATCGTGGTGGTCAAGGTGTCCATGTTGGTGAGAGAGCTTCACCCAACACCAACTCTCCCATTTCTTCTACTCATCCAACAACTATGGAATCTACACGTCCTACCTATGAAAGACCCCCACTTCCTATAGTGTAGGAGCATCATGCTAATCATTTTGTAGGAAAATCATCTCCTGTTGCCTTTTCTACAAGGCTAATATGAATCAACTTTCACCAATACAGGGATCAATTATAGTTGAGTATGAATCTGACAATGTTGTTGATCAAAGGTCGTGGCTTCATGCTGAAAAAGGAGAGTAAGTAAAATTTAATTTTATTTGTTATTCTTCGATGTCATTATTTGTATCTACCATTTTGACAATATGTTTGAACATAGATTTACAACAGCAAATGGTCCTTCTATTGTAATCTCACACATCATCAAGAAACAATTTGATGAACCCAGTCCCAATTGGAAGAAAATTCAAATTGAACTTCGAGACATATGGTTTAAAGAGTTTAAGGTAATTCCAACTATGTTTATGTTTAAAATTTAATTTTATTATTCTACTATGTTTGTTTTCTAACTTATTTTTCATGCAGAAAGAGTATAGGTGGGATCCTGAACAAGAACGAGTCATAAGATCAATTTTTGATACAAAAGGCTCACGTATTCTGAAAAATGCAATGAACAAAGTTAGGACTGGTCAAGATAAAAGGACTTGGATTCCAACAACTGTTCGAGCAACCTTAGACCTACATTGGAGTTCTATAAAATTCCAAAACAAAAGTGTCGTTGCCAAGGCAAATCGGGTTGTTGAGAAGGGAGCCTATGCATATTGTGGTGGTTCTATATTTACAACAACTCACTTTGAGAAAATGGTAATCTTATTATCTATTTAAATTTTACATTTAATTTAAATACAATATATTAGACTTACGTATTCAATTTATGTTGTGCTTAAATATATGTATACTAAGGAGTTATAACGACCACCAAATACATGGGAGGTTGTAGAAAGAACAAAAAAATTAAAGACTAAAGAGTGTGTTAATGGTAAGACCCATGACCTTGCGGTATGTTTAAACTTTAAGTTATACTTTAATGTTTGTTACAAGTTTTCTTCACAATAATAACCTTTTTTACTTCATTTTTAGGACAAATATAAGCAACGACGAGATGAAGCCTAACAAAATCAAATGCCTTAAGGATCATCTTTAGAGAACTCATGTTGCCTCCATTGATGACAATGAAATATACTTTACTGTAGCTGGAGGTGGAAATAAAAAGGGTAATGTGTATGGACTTGGTGCATTAAGTAAAAGGTTTACTACTTCTATAGGTGCTTACTCTAGTACTAGTCAAACTCCAGTAGTTCATCAAATAGAAGAAATGCATGGAACTATTCAAAAATTAAATGTTGAACTTACGGCAAAGGATGCCAAGGAGAGGACATTTGAAGAAAAGATGAAGCACTTGATAAAAAATCACAAGCAACAAAGTGAACGCATGCATCAACAAGTTGAGCAAATGAAACTTATTTTGCAGCACATCCAATTCAAGAGTCCTATGCCAACTGCTCCTTCTTATCTTCCTAGTACTGATGATATAATAGACCAGTCTTGTGATGGTGGACCATAGGATCATTAGTTATAATTTTAATTGTATGATGATTTCAAATTTGCTTACAACTATATCCATTTTCCTTTTTGGAAATGGTTCTTCTGACTAGAATATCTTGGATCATGTAATAGATATACTTTTAATTTTTATATTAGTCTTTAATACATTATATATTTGACTTGATTGTTGTTTAGTATAATTAAATGTTTAAATATTGTGTATAAGCAGGTAAAATTATGTATTCAAATGTAGCCATAAAAGATATTGTTGCTGATTCTTTTTTTGTCATTAATTTAGCCACCGATTTAGCCACCAAAATATATTTCTAGCTATTCATTTCTAGTTTTTGCCACCAATTTAGCGACAAAAAAAAATAATTAGAAAAACACTGTTCATTATTAGTTACCGAAAACAAATGGTCGCTATTTTATCACATTTGTGACCGAATTAGCGACCAAACTAGTTTAAAATCATATATTATTTTTTTGTCGTTAGTGACCAAAAAAAAGGGTCGCTAAATTTTGAATACTAGCTACCAAATTAGCTACTAAATTTTTGGTGACTAAATTGGTCTCCAAAAGGTAAACGCGACCTATCCTTTTAGCGACCGATTAGAGACTAATTTCGGTGGCTATTTAGCGACCAAATATCGATTCGGTCACTAAGTGGTTTGCGACTAGGGTTTTTGCCACTAATTCTGTTTAGTCTCTATTTCAGTCGCTAAACGCATTTTTTTTGTAGTGATTCAATGTTTTATGTTGTGACGAGTACAACACTGTGGTTGCATTGTTGTTACTTTCTACAAAGTTTTACTTCCAATATAATGTCAATGACATAAATAAATTTGTTTTAGTATGCTTTAAACTTGAGCCAACAATTTAATTTGCATGACACCAAACTTGAATTTTTGCCTCTACAATGGTCAAGATTTGAACAATAACATTGTGCATGGATAATATACCTAATTACTCTCTTTTAATTTGCATATAAACATTATGTGGTAGCCACTCTTTGAAGTTTAGCCACTTTTCTATTTTCTTATCATTTATGTTTCCAACTTATGTCATCTTTTAATATTTTCTTTAACCTTTATTGATTGTGATTGTCTATATTTCCTTTTATGTAGCTAGGTTATATTAGAATTTCTTAACAAGGTTTCACCAGGATCTGTCAATTGGAAACTAGCCATAAAGCCTCCTATTAAGATGTCGTTTTGAAAAAAAAATGAGAATTTCCACCAAGTTATTTTGGAGAGACCTAAACTTTTCATTAGTGAATATTGTTGCCAATGATTTTCTATAAGGGAATAAGAACCATTTTATTAATACATTTTTTCATGGTCAAATGTAACCTGTGATTTCAATCAATTTCTGAATAGCATTGCTACCATAGGATTTATAATATACATTATGACAGTGGTACATTTAAATATATTTTCAATTTTAATTATTACAAGTTCTTATCTATGATATCTATCTTTATATGTTATGTATCTTTATATACTATGTATCTTTATATACTGATTATTTATTTTATAAAAAAAGAATATATAATTTTGTAATAGCTTGTATAATTTATTATGTTTATATAAAATTAATGTTCATGGCTCAATCCATTAACAATTTTTTTAGAAAAATTATAAATGTGATGAACGTCATCATTCAAAATTATTTTAAGTGTTGCTTAAAATGAAATCTCAAAAGAATAAGTTGCATTTGTAAAATTGTTTGTTAAAGTTAATTAAATACAATCACAACATTTAGAAAAGATGTGGTATAAACATAGACAAAACAACTAAGAAATTGTTCTAAAATAATTGATAAATAAGATAAGATGTTACTCATTATTTATAAAGACTTATGGTATTATTTATAAAGACTTATGGTACACACCATGAGGGGGTAATATATAGAATGCATAACCTTGTTGATTTAACAAGACCCTCTTCTGTGAAAAATGCCGAACATGGGTATGCACTAATTTAGTGTTCATTCATCAGATAATTATAACACTACATTTTTTAAGTCGTACAATTTGACTTAAAACAATTGATAAAATAAGCTAATATGTTACTAATTATCTAAATATACTTATGGTACAAACCATGAAGGAGTCATTTATAGGAACCATAACCATGTTGATTTAACAATACTCTTTGGTGTGAAAAGAGTTAAACATAGTTACACAATCATTTAGTGTTTGGTCATAAGATAATTCTAACACTACATTTTTTAAGTTGTTATACAATTTGACTTGAAATAATTAACAAAATAAGCTAACATGTTACTAATTATCTAAAAAGACTTATGGCACAGACCATCAGGGGTCATTTATATAAAGACCATCAGGGGTCATTTATATAAAGCATAACCATGTTGATTTAACAAGACTCTCTACTATGAAAAAAATTAAACATGTATGTACTTATTTAGTGTTCATTCATCAGATAATTGTAACACTACATTTTTTAAGTTGCTCTACAATTTCAGTTAAAACAATTGATAAAACAAGCTAACATGTTACTAATTATCTAAAAAGACTTATGGTACAAACCATGAAGGAGTTATTTATTGGATGCATAACCATGTTGATTTAACAGTACTCTAGTGTGAAAAATTCAAACATAGGTACGCACTTATTTAGTCTTGAATCATCAGATAATTGAAACACTACATTTTTTTTAATTTTAATTTGTTCTACAATTTGACTTAAAAGAATTGATAAAATAAACTAACATGTTGCTAATTATCTAAAAAGATTTATGGTACAAATCATGATAGGCATTAGAACTATGTTATTTTATGTGATGAATTGTGTGCACATAAGTGTTGGTATCGCGCAGCGGAATGTTTGAGCGTGCGGACAAAAACCAAGAGGGGGTGAATTGGTTTTAAGTAATAAAACTAATACTTTAAAATTTTTCCAAAATTTATCAATTGAATCAATAATTAATTTCTTCAAACACAATAATAGATGAAATAAAGAGATAGAGAAGAAGATTGAACACAAATATTTATACTGGTTCAGATCAAAAGACCATACGTCCAGTTGTTAATCTCTCAAAAACGAGATTAACTAAATCACTAACAAGTAACAGATTTACAATCAGATATTAAGAGTGTAAGGAAAGAAAACACCTCTCTTGAATCGCACAAGAGATGAACACCTTTCTCTGAATCACACAAAGAACCTTGACCTTAGCTTTCCTAGCAACATCAGAGAACTCTCTTGCAGTCACAGCACTAGTACTCTAGCTTCTCAAAAAGGTAATTAAGAAGTAACTCTGAGGTTCCTTAAATAGGGGTTCCAGAAATTAGGTCAAAAAGCTAAACAGTCGCGCCCAACTGACCAGGATAATCGAGTATCACTAGTGATAATCGATTATTCCAGTGTGGTTTATGAAAAACAAATTTTTGAGCAGATAATCGATTATCAGAGGTGATAATTGATTATTCCAGTGCTTTCTTGAAAAAAATTTGTTCAGCTCAGGATAATCGATTATTCTAAGTGATAATCGATTATCACTTTGATTTTTTGAGAAATACCAGAATTTTCTTGTACAATACTGATTCTAACTAATCTAATTACATTTTACAAGATAGCTTTAAACATAACAACATATGGTCTTCATATTGTCTTCCAGATGGCTTTCAGGCTTCTTTTATCATCATCAAAATCTTGCTTCAGCATTTAGACTTGTATTGCTTTTGCCAACAAACTTATCCTAACAGGTTCGTTATTTTAACTATGCATGTTGATTGAAAAACTCACACAAAATCAGCAAAATAAATCTAATCCTATGTAGTTTGTAAAAGGGTTTTAAATGGCAACAACAACCATGCACTCATTGTCATTCCCATACAATATACTCCATTTTCTTCTAATCCCAAACACCAATTCCTCCAATTATCACCACTTCCCACTAACTCTGCCACAACTCCTTTCCCACTGCACTAAACACAGACCAGAACGTTCATTCCAACACCAAATAGATTTCAAACAAACATAATAGAGAGATGAAAAAAGGAGTCAGAACATTGAACACACAGATTTTAATCAAACAGATTTTAGGAACCCATATGCTATGCTCACTATAGCTCAAGGATCATGATATTCATTCAAACCAGTAAAAACATATTTCAAACCAACAAACTATTGGCATACTCAAAGTGTACTTCATATTATAATGGCAATAATTAAATATACAATTCAATGTTTCTGTAGCCATGGACTTATTATATGCAGGCATAGATTCTAGTAGTGAGCATGCATTATTTGATTTCCTAACTAACAACAATAGATTTCCTAGAATAGATTTGCCTACAAACAGTTGAACTATTTACAAATTATCAAAAAATTAAGTACAAATAGTCCTAAAAGTATCACTATCTAACTAATGAGAGAAAAAAATACTAAATTTTTACAGAAGAAATAGATAACAGAGAAAGGAAGTATTAGAAATAGAGAAGACAAAACTATGGAGTTAAGCTTCACCACCCTGCAATTAAGAACTCAATTGTGTGAAGAAGGAAAAGCAAGAAATAGAACAAAAATATTCAATCTCACACACTACTCTACAAAGAAATCTCTATTTTATTCCTATGCATACACGAACTTGAACACTAATTGAACTTATACATTCAAAATAGACATCTGGAGAAAAAAAATAGTACTAAGGGACTGAAAAGTGAAGTTGTAAGACAACGGTTTGAGCAAGGGGAACCAACCACCAACTACAATATTGTTTTAACCATAACCATGCACTCAAACCAGTAAAAACAGATTTCAAATAATCAAATTTCAAAGCAACAAATTATTGGCATACTCAAAGTGTACTTCGTATTATAAAGGCAATCATTAAATAGACAATTCAATGGCAGCAAGAACAAATTTACCCCAATTTCCATAGCCTCCTCATTCACAAAGGTGCCATTTTTCCTCTTATAGTGATCTTCCACATTTCAGCTCGCCCAATGTTCCTACCAATCTCAATTTTCTATATGTTTTGAAGAAAAGTAAAATGAGCAAAAAAAATGTACTATGGCTTGTACTCATATTTCCAAAAGGGTTAAAACCATCAGTAGCTAAACCAAACCGTACATTTTGAGGATCATTTGCAAATTCTGGATGTAATAGATCAAAAATTTTCCAAGCCTCGGAATCTCTAGGATGCTTAATCAATCCATCTACATTACCCTCTAATGCATGCCATGTCATAGAATCAACTATCTTAGAACACATAAACAATCTTTGCAATCTCGTCTTTAATGGAAAATAGCGTAAGATCTTTGCATATTGTTTCTTATCTTTATCTTTCCACTTAGAGGTTTTGCATCGTTTACATTCTTCTAAGCCTTCGTTTTCCTCACCCCAATATAGCATTTTATCTTTACTTCACTTCTCGCATTCGTTTAAGTTCCCCACCCTTACCACAAGTAAGCGGCCTGGGTCGAAGACCCTTAACTTGTTAATTCGTTTAAGTTCCCCACCCTTACCACAAGTAAGCAGCCTAGCTCGAACACCCTTAACTCGTTGTTAATTCGTTTAAGTTCCCCACCCTTACCACAAGAAAGCGGCCTGGGTCGAACACCTTTAACTCGTTGTTAATTCGTTTAAGTTTCCATCCTTACCACAAGTAAGCCGCCTGGGTCGAACACCATTAACTTGTTGTTAATTCGTTTAAGTTCCACACCCTTACCACAAGTAAACAGCCTGGGTCGAACACCCTTAACAAATAACCATGCGTGCAAACATCACATACATCAAACACCCACTTACAAACATGAAAAGCAGTTAACCCACAAGTGACCGGCCTCAAACAAACACAATATAAACATAAACGAACATTCATATAAAGATGAAAGTAAAGCAATGTACGAGTTATTACAGACTTGGAATCATTAAGCAAATTGGAAATATTAAATCAAAAATCCTAAGCCGCCTCCTGCTCAGCACCCTCCGCCACCACCTCATCACCACCTGCGTCGACATTCACCGCCTCCTTATCTTCATCCCCTTCTGGGCTAGATTCCGCCTCATCTATAAGTACCCTATCAACAACATCCTTATTTACATCAAACTTTGCGTCATTAACGTCAACATTCTCATAGAAAAAGATTGCTTTCCGCACACCCATCTGAAAGTCGTTAATATGTTCTTGTATTATACAGCTCTTTAGGTCATCCAGCTCCCCTTCCAACCCGTCATGTTTTTCCTTTATATCATCATAGTCGGCCTCAAGATCTGCAATCCGGCCCTTCAACTTTTCTTCAGAGTCAAGGCAATGCACCCTCCACGTAACAAGCCTCTTCCTCTCCGTTCCCCAATCCTCGTTCTCTTTCTTCCAAGCCTTTTTCTCCTCTGCATGCTTGTCCACCTTCTCTTACAGCTCTTCAACCTTCGTCCGGGTCCCTTCCTTCAACTCCCTCTGATATAAGGATCTAACACGCCGACTTAGTATCAAGGTCTTGCTGCTAAACTCGACCATAGCCTTCACCAAGGCATTCAGCTCCATGTTGTCAATAGAATCTATTAGCGACTCCGGCACATTAATCTCGATATCTTTTCAAACAGTAGTCTCTAGAAGCTTAATCAGTTCAGCTTCCGGTCCCTTCACTCCACTTGACGAACCCACCCCCATCAAAACAGTTCGCACCTTCTTCACAACTTTGCCTTCCTTTTGGTCCCACCGTGCACATGAACATCTACCAACGACTCCTACAAGTTGGGAACCTTAGTGCTTCCCGCAGCTCTAGCCGTTGCCGCTTTCTCCTTGCGTAAAGTTTGGAAAAGTGTTAAGTTCTTCTTGCCCATTTGTGCCATATGCCCTGAAATACACAACACACAAACTGTCAAAATACTCGAACATATAACAATGCTCAAAGTTACAAAAAGATACCTTCAATATCTATAATCGGGTGAACCAAATTATACACCCTAACTAAGCCCTTAATGGGCATCTTATCGCTTAACTGCATCAAGGTATCCACCACCTCTTTCTCCGCCACCGACAAATCCTCCATCGATATCACCTTATACCTCCAAGGGTTGCCGGTCCAGAAAAATGGAAATTTAGTGTTACCGTCAGCTGTGTAGAAGTGTGACCGACCAGCCGGTTTCACCACCACCTTGAAGAATCCTTCTTTAAAATGTTTGAATGACTGAGTGAAAGCGTCTAGTCTATTGAGACCAGACCGACTTATTAGCAACAACCACGTTGTCAGAATTTTTGGCCTCGTAACAAAAAAGTATAGGAATGCTCAAGGGGACGGCTCCAAGTACAATGCCATGCACAGCAACCGAAAAGCTTGCAAGTATGGCCAACTATTTGGGTGAAGCTGAGTAGGACCGACGTTCAACAATCGAAGCACTCCCATGGTGAACTCATCGAATGGCAGCCGAATGTGTAGTTGCGAGAAATGGCACATATTTATATAGAAAAACTCTTCGGCTGCTACTTCTCGATCGTGGCAAACACATTCCACAACGGTCACTCTCTCTGGCACCACTATGTCCCTCTGAGCACCTTTCTCAAAAAGTGGTGTGCAGTTTAACCACGATCTCAGTAAACGCGACCATCGAAACAACGATTACTGTGTCCGCATGTCTGCCGCCACCCATTCGTACCCGGCCTTCGCCGACCAACTACTCTCCACCAACTCCTCGGGTGGGTCTTCCCTAACTTCAACCACCCTCTCCATTGGAATCCTCCCTATATTACCTATTTCTTCCCTATCACTAGTATCGTCTCGACTACTTCCACTATTTCCAGACCGCTCACTACCCAAACTTGACAACGAAACCCTATCACTACTACTAGACATACCTGATTCTTTTAAGATGACGGAGGAGGTAAGGAAGATATCGGACAACTCTAAAACACACGCGAATAGATTTTTTGCAAATGAAACAAAGTGAATGCACTGCCAACATTATCTTCATTTATAGACACGAATCTCAAACGTCACAACTCCTTCCCGCCAAAAAACACAACTTATTTCAATCATCATAAAGTATCAAAATGACGGTGTCAAACCTCTATAGATCAGATTTTTGACACCCCTTCACCTGCCACAAACCCCTTCACCTACCTGAAATCCCTTCATATCTTTTAGCCTTCACACTGTTCATCACATTTAAAGGCTGGGGGACTGGTGTATCACACCTAGCCGGTCATGCTAGCACATCAGCACATATCATCCTTCACCAACACACTTATATCGGCAAAGGCTGGGGAACTGGTGTATCATACTTGGCCAACTTAACCAAATAATAACAATAAACAATCACCACATCTATACCAGAAACAACCCAGGTATCCGGCTTAGGTTGACATAAGCCTAACCGGCCTAAACCCATAATCAAAGTCGCTAAAGGAACGACCAACCTAGGACAGTATACGAACAATGACGACATAAGCCAACTAGGAAAGTAACCGGATCAAACCCTTCTAAAAGACTTGGCGAAGCCAAAACACCTAAGAAACAGCCAGTCCACGATAGTCAGGACTAGGGGCCCACCTTTAGCCCAAGCTAGGGCCTAGTCCATGAAATGGTCAAACACAATTAATAATCTATAAATACACTTGGACCCCACAGATTAAAGGTACGCATTTATTACTTCATTAATCACCTGATTTGACTTTTCAAGGGCTTTCGCTAACTTAGGCTTCGGAGTCCATTCTCTAGGTAACTCCTCCCGGGTTCAAACCGATATATGCCAAACGGAAAGAACCCAATCGAGGAGATAGCGGACTATATGGGTAAGGTGATACTTGTGCCTAATCGATCTTATTTGTTCTTTACAAGAACAAGTTTAACATAATTTGGGATTTTATTTGGATTGTATTGAAGTTTATCTAGATTTTAATCGAAATTACAATTTAGTTTTCTTCAAATTGAAGAAAAAAATTTGTGTGTTTTTTTTAATTAAGTGAGCCAGTGAGCCAACCCGTGTAACCCGCCAACTCGTGGTGGGTCGGGTCGGGTTCTAATTTTGTTGGCTCGTTAATAAGTGAATCGAGTTGGGTTGACCCACTAAGTGGCCAACCCGTCGCGAGCCGAACCAGGTTGGGTCGGGTGACCCATTTTGACAGCTCTAAGTAGTAGTTAGTATTACTATTATTCTTTTATTATAATTATTACTATTTTCCATTCTTATTATTATTATTTTTATTTTTATTTTGTACCTGATCCATCATTTACAATATAGACTATTATTAATATTAAGATTATTATTATTATTATTTTACTTAATATTACTATT
>Ga0209389_1004513_pt1 | contig 11618 bp, 7 predicted proteins | sample CowpearedBW_FD_187526 | JGI IMG/M metagenome (GOLD analysis project Ga0209389, IMG submission 187526) | Root nodule microbial communities of legume samples collected from California, USA - Cow pea red BW (SPAdes) (version 2) | ecosystem: Host-associated > Plants > Roots > Nodule | place: USA... | reverse complement strand
GTTTGGGCTTGAAGGACTAAGTCCAATAGGGGTCTGGGATGTGCTTGGTGGTTGGACACATGATGGGCATGGAACTGGTTGAGTTCCCGTCGGCTACAAATGGGCGAGGAGTCCTTAGTATGGTGATTGCATGTGTCGGGCGCACGATGGGCAAGGAACTGTTATGTTCCCGTCGGCTACTATTGGGCGAGGAGTCCATAGTATGATGATTGCATGCGTGCCAGGGTCCAAGTGTGAGACTTGGATGTTTTACTACAGACGAGAGTCTGTAGGGCAGGACTATGAGCGGGATAGGCTCATAGGGTTGGACCACAAATGAGTTAGTTTCGTGGGAGCACAGGAAAGTCCCAAGACCTAGTTCATGCATATGACTCACGAAGGACTATGATGTCATGGTTGGATGATTTGGAAATTATGAATTTAGTTATGTTATTTTGGGTTGGGAAACATATTTATATCCATGTTTTGTTTATATATGTTGTGCATAGCTCACCCTTTCTCTGTGTGTGTGGCGATGATCGGATAACTTGTTATCCGGGAGCAGATGATGTGACAGGTGGGCCAGGAAATGCTTAGACTCGGAGCGAGGGCTAGCATGGGATACTTAGTAGATACATATGTTATATGTTTATTATTTTATCTTTGAGAATATTATGTAAACCTGGCATGAGCCATTGACTTTTATTTCAGTTTTATGAATTATGGACTCCTGGTTTTTATGACTTTATATATATTAAAGTTTTAAAATTTCCGTGTTTTGGGAAATAGTTCATATTAAATGCGACACTTATTGTATTTTGAATTTTATTTATTAAATATCAGTAATATTCCTTAGGGATGTTACAATATCCACATTAAATATAACATTAATAATTAAAACCACTACATGAAGATGACCCAATTCAAACCCGTATACCTGCACACACAAATTCATAACGCTAGCCACTGAACTAGACAAATTCTCGTATAACGCACACCTATTGTTTATATACATATATAATTTACATTCCATAATTAAGTAAATAATCAAAATAATTAAACAACACTTAATTTAAATCAATCATTTAATTATTTCATCATATATCAAAATTAAATAATATACTTAATCTAAATAAATCTACAATCTCCAACAAGCCATCAATTTTTCTATGTGTTTCCCTTTTTTTTCTAACTTTTTCATGGGGTCTTACATTCTCCCCAACTTCAAAAATTTTCGTCCTCAAAAATTGTCTACTCAGTGAGTAAAACATCATGTATACCTAAAAATATAGATACCTAAAATTTTGCACACTCACATGAAAAAGTCTCATACCAAATCAATTTGTACATAAACATTCACTACAAATATAAAATAAAACCTCATTTCTTAAAAAAAATATTCTTACCCAAGAAAACAAAAATCCTCCATAAATTAACGTAAGTAAAATATTATTCATAAAATAAAAATAATCTAACATACAACCTTTCTTTTCTTTCCACACATAGCTTTGTACCTTATGCATTTTCACAATATTTTTAAATAAAAGTATAATTCTTAATAAAAAAAATTATTCAAAATCCATACCATTATTAAACTTTATCAAAACAAAACAACCACCAAATAATTATATAACAACATGAAATATTTTACATACCTTTAACACAAATAATCTCATAGAGAAAAACAACCATATTGTGATATCATGCAACATTATATTACCCACACATAAAACTCACCTCGCATGAACCCAACATATGCATCACTCATAAAAGATCACAACTAGAAACATGTTCCCAAAACCAAAACATGCAATCAACAACATATTACCACCAAGTAATTTCTAACAGTATGTCATTCTCTCATAACCAACCACTCTACCTTTCATGCGCACCAACGCCTCATGGAGGGAACAAGCCACAACCATTACCTGCTCACCAAAATCCGGTAAGAGCACTACTTTCCTTAAGACTTACAAGCATCCACCCTTGCTTGCTTACCAAAACCCAGCAAGAGCACAACCTTTACCTGCTCACCAAAACCCGGTAAGAGCGCTGCTTTCCCTAAGACCCACAAGCAACAACCCTTGTCTGCTCACAAAAATTCGACAAGAGCACTGTTACTAAGCTTAAGTCAAAGTCCTACAATGGAACAAAATCCCTTTGACCCAACTCACCAAAGACTTAAAGGTAAAAGAACCATCATGGCTTTACATTCATTAGAGAATTCATATTGTCCCGTCACATATATACACACATTAAGTATAACATGCTTCATTAACATAGCACTCACTAAACATAGCATCTCACCCAAGCATGCATCACACTAACATTACCAATTATACCTTACATACCGTGTAAATATCACCAAACACTTACAACAAGTCAAACTAGAGGAAACCATCCAAAAAAAAACCCTCAATCAAGTATAAATCACAACATTGTTCAGAGTAACACAACATCAACTAGACGAGCTTACTTCCCACAATCCCAAAGTTTTTTCAAAAACCAGGCTCTAATACCAAAATGTAAAACCCTAATTTTAGGATGTCACAGAACGTTAGAAAACTTTCACATTTAGTGGAAATAGAAATAACATTGAAAATGTACTAATAAAAACTTTTAATTTAATTTAAAATTACATAGTTCACACCGTCACTTTGTCAAAACCTTCCAATAACATTTGCGACCAAAAGAAAATTACATAATTTCTAGTATCTGATTTAAAACACAACTAAATAAATTACAAAAACTCTCGAGTCCACCCTAGCCTCTCGTCAATCTACTCCATGCCAAGATTATCTGCAATATCATCTGCTCCCGTATAACACACATGTTATCCGATCATTGCATATACAAAAGACACACAAACAAATAAATAGGGGTAAGCTAACCATAAACAATGATATTCATAAAAGAAACTTATAAATAAAACATGTCCAATAATACTCCACGTCGTATTCAAGTAACACTTAAGCATTATGATCACAATCAATCCTTGGTTTGAACACACAAACCCCAAAATCCAACCAATCATACCAAACCAAACATAGCATCACATTCATCTAAAATCTTCAAACATAGTGATCATAATCAAACTTTGGTTTTTCGCAGCCTCTCACCCAGAACAACATCTAGTTTCCTAGAATAGATGGTTCGATGTGTCCCACTATCGCAGCCAGACTGTCTCCCTTATTCCTCAAGGAATCATGAGTAAAAACGTTGATGCATCGCACATCGGGCACTATACTCGTAACGAGCCGAAATAAGGTGAAACATCGTTCTCCTCCCTACTGCTTCACACAGGCGAGATGGTACAACACTCAAACAAATCCTCTACCACTGCTTCACACAGGTGAAGAGGACCCCTTTCCACTGCTTCACACATGTGAAAGAGTCACCATTAGGTTCCTAGGTACGGAAAACATCATACAACACTCAATTTCAACAAGAGCTTTTAAGCAAGGCAAACAATCTCAACATGCAACACATCAGAGTTAGAGATTGCCAAAAAATACACTCTATCACATCATGCATGGGAAATAAAGTTCCATAACATAAACCCATCAACTTATCAAATAATACATTCATACAATGAACGCAACGAGTGGTCTTCAACCCCAACAAAACAACAAACAGTTAAAGCACGAAGCCACCATTTTACTTATACAACCATGCAACTAGAATATTACATATAACCAAGTAAAAGATATAACATTGACATTGCAACTATGGCTATATAACTCACATTCAATAAAATAACCATCATATTATATAAATCAAAAAGTAACGCCAAACCACACTCTCATCTCTTCAATGGTCACCAACACATTGAAATATAACACAATTAATAAAATCAAATAAAAAGCATCAAACCAAAAGTATGAGAATTTAAAGAGAACCAAAAGTTGTCATACATGATTTTGAACATGCAATATGAATTCATAAAATCCCCAAGTGGGTCCCACATATCCAAGAAAGTAAAGAAAATTATTAAGTGAATATGAGTCATGGTTGAAACATCAAAGTTGCAATAATTAGAACATTAATATAAGCACTTAGCTTTTACGTAAAGTCTACAAACATCAAGAATGGAAACAAAAGGCATGCATATATGGGCCCCTTGGTTTTATTCCAAGCACATGTGATGAGAAAGAAATAGAAATGTGGTATGAACTATGAATGAAACTAAAAGTTATGACCATCTAAAATAGCATCATGCATTTACGTAAATTCTACAACTAAAAACCTCACAAAGAAGTAAACGTAAGTTTATACGTGGGTTCCATAAAAAATGCCATGCTAAAACTTTAATGTGATTGATAAAGTGAACTTGAAGAAAATAAAAAGAAAACAAAACCTTCACCTACATATTTTCAAGAAAGGTACGCATGCCGAAAAATAAGAAATATAATCCACAAAATATATGCATTACATATGAAAGATAGTAGAAAGGGAAGAAACAAAAATAATTAAAGAACCCATGCATGAGAAGGAAAAAAAACACCTACAGCGTGAATTTGCAAGAACAACCGATCTTTTTCCTCTTCATTTGCAATAACAGAGACTTCATGGATAAAAAAAAATGAGAAGCGAAAACATACCCATCCCTTCACGTGACAACAAAGTAAACCCCAACACCCCAAGTACACTATGTCTTTCTACAAGACATTCAAACTCATGAAATAGGAAGCCACTGAACCCCAAAACCTCATGTTGACCTGCACACATGACAAAAACCAAAACTACACCCAACTAATACGAAAAGCCTGCACCTAAAACATGTCTACTAGAACCCATCTTTTCATGATATTAAAATAGCATAACAGTTAAGAACACACACTACCCCACAGGTATGGGTTCAAAAGAAAACAACAACCAAACAAGGCAAAACCATCAAATTTTCATGCAAAAAAACAAGCCATTTATGAAAATTTAAAAGACAAGGTTGGCTTCTGTAAGACCCGTAAAATTTAATTAATTAAATAAATAATTAATTAATAAATGCGGTTAGTAGGAGCCTTTACAACATTTAATTCAATCATGTATGATGTGGAAAAGTACTAGCTCAAGTGGTTTAGAGTACTTTATTTTGTGAGAGGACTTGGGTTCAAGTCTTATGTATGCCATTTATGTGCTATTTATTTTATAATTACTTTTAATAATTATGTGTGATCAAGTTGAGTGGTAATATAATTATATAATTATAAGAATTATCATGAAACGTGAATTGGTTGAATGGTTGCTCATTGAGTTTAACATTGGCATGGTTATGGGTTCGAACTTTGGTGGAACCAAATTAAACTTTCTTTTTGCCAAAATTTCCTTTCGCATGAAAGTGAAAGGGCAAGGAAGCCTTGGCAGCCAAGGGGGCTGGAAAACCATCATATAAGGGCCATGGAATGACAATTAAACCCAATGTAATGATAATTTTCGTTTTAGGTCATTACACCACCATTAAGGCTTAGTAATTAACCAATTAAGGGCATTATGAGAAGGAAGAAAGGGTTCCTGAAGCTACCAAAACGTGAGGGTTGTAGAGAGTGTGTTTGAGTGCGTGCAAGGAGAGAAAAGTGAGGGTGAGAAGGTGTCTTGAAGGAGGAACCAAGATCTAAGGCCTATTAGGATCAAGGACTCAAAACTTTGCACACTTTTGGAGCAAGGAATCCAGGTTAGGGGAGCTATAACTCATTAGTCTTGCGTTTTAAATTTAATTGCTTTATGAATGGCATATATATGTATGAATAATGGTTGTCGCAATTGAAATTCTAAGTTTCTAGAAATTACCAAAAACCACCTGGCGGGCATTCAAAGTCGTCAAGTGACTCATACTAATTTTGAGCATTTCCTGGGTTCCTGCAAGGAACCGCTTGGCGGTATGCTAGGAGCCGGCTGACAACGTGTTACTTATCACCCAGTTCTGGGTTTCTCTGATGAAGGGCCTGGTAGTAGTGACTAACCCACCAGGCGACGCGAGCATCGTTGCTCGATTTTGATGAAATTGGGGTTCTGGGTTAAGTTGATTAAGGAAAACAACCTCTTTAAACGTTAATTGATTAGTGGATGTTCGTGTAAGTGGAATTACATGGGATTGGAGATGAAAGTCGATAAAATTGCTATGAACTTTAGTTAGAGTTGAAATCTTTGGGGTTGAATGTTACGAGAGTAATTGGGGTTTGAACTTATCCAGAAAATTGATAATGGATGCATTGAGGATACGAATCATTATAATTAGAAGTTGGATTTTGTGAGAATTGATGGAAATTCGCATGCCAGGGGAAACTGGGAAAAATTGAGGTTCGCAGGCGCAAGGGAAGAGCTGTTGGATTCCTAGAACTGTAGGAACTGCCTAGCGGCAGGCTCTTGATTCTGGGCGCTAGGCGCCACCATTTTTTTAGTTGGTGCAGTTTTCAAAACACTGCATTTCCCGGTTCATTAACCATCCGAATTAGGTGAAATTTTAACAGGTGGTCCATAACATGTAATTCTTCACTTTGAACGGTGGATATTTATTTGGAGGTCAGTAGCTAAAGATATACGTTACCCAATATTGCTGATTTTGGAGTCTTTAAAATACATGAATAAGCTCTTGATAATTTTAAGTAACTTCTAATGAAGCATGATTGGGTTATGTGGTAAGTCTATATCAATTTGAATGTTCCTTTGGGTTAGTCACATGTGGAGAATTTGTTATTGGTGAATGCATGTGTGTCAATATTAATTTGCATTGGTGCATAGGATCATGTGCTTAAATTGTTAGAGTGTTGTTGCTTATATTTGTTTGAGCATGCGTTATTCATAAGTTAGAATTGAATGCTAGCTTGGATTTAAAGGGGGAATATATATATATATATATATATATATATATATATATGAAATGTGAATGGATTAATTTTACTTTGTTCTAGGTGCTTAAAAACTAGTACTACGCAAGTACTGGTGTAGCGCTAGGTAGTGGTGTTTGACCACTAGGCGATACCTACAAACCCAGTAGAGAACTGAAGCATGTAGCGCTTGGCGATAAGGGTTGTCCCGCCAGGCGGTCTGGAAGCCTTTTGTGCCTGACGACTCGTGTAGAGTGCTAGGCAATTTTTTTTTCAGGAAGAAGACATTATGTTTTGCTTGCTTTCGATGTGTATGGTCTGTGAGGCTTTGGGAGATATCTCAACGGTCAGATGCTGGAGTATTCCTGGAGTTCTGGCTCAGGATGGAGGGTAATACAATGATTCTTTGAGTTTTGGCTCGAAATAGCGAGTGTTTCCGCATGTATTCTACAAGTGGTGGCTTGTATATTGGACAACAACGATAGCTTGAGATTATCAACCAAAGACGTGGAACATGGATTACATGGTGGTGGCCATGTGTGATGAGACCAAAGGATGGAGTTCCTTTAATGTGTGTGTTTTGTTATATAAATTGTTGCATATGTTTATATTCCTTTAGCTCACCCTATTTGCTTGTGTTTGGCGATGATCGTGTACGCGGTACACGGGTGCAGATGAAGTTGCAGGTGGTTCTGGTGGAGAGTAGATCTAGAGTGTGGGCTAGTTGGGAAACTTTGTGGCAGCGTTTCATCATTTTTATGAGTTTTAAGGATTTCTTGTAATCATTAGAATTATAGAACTTGGCTTTATAATGAGACTGATTTTGATATTGTATTGTGTTTATAAAAAATGGATTTGAGTCGGTTTTATCGGTGTAATAAAGTTTTAAATTCCCATGGTTTTTGGGAAAATGATTTATAATAAATGAAGTATTAATATTACATTTTTATTTTATTATTTAAAATCTGTAATATCCGGGCGAAGTGTTACAGCTTCCCCTACCTTGTACAACAACCACTTCACTAAACGTTCCTCCCGCTGCCTCTTTCTTCACTCCGACGGTTATCTCTTAGTCTTTTAACCCCTCTTTTCCTTTATCTTAAAAACCCTAAAATATTCTCTCTTCCCTTAAAACCCTACCTTTTAATTTATAATTCTTTCATCCTAATCTTTTTTGCTAATATTCTATAATCAAATTTGCCAATTAAGATTCTAAAATAAAGCAACCCCAATATGTTCGTTATTTATTTTTTATTATAAGTAATTAAAGAAAATCTAGAAAATAAAAATCACAACTACATGCCTTACTGCAACAATCCAACGTAAATGCCATACTGCAACAAACGAAAACGTGGAAAGAAGAGAAAAAAACTAAAGGATTTGCGTGGGTCCTACTAGAAAGAAGAGAGAGAAAAGATAAAGAGAAAAAAAATGATTTTAAAACCAACACCACCAGGCTACACACTTTCTCATTATATTACATGCACCGCTGGTTTTTAAACCCATATATCTACATTAAATATAACATTAATAATTAAAAGCACTACATGAAGACGATCCAATTCAAACCCATATTCCTGCACACACAAATTCATAGCGCTAGCCACTGAACTAGATGGATTCTCGTGAAATAACGCACACCTATTGTTTATATACATATATAATTTACATTCCATAATTAAGTAAACAATCAAAATAATTAAACAACACTTAATTTAAATCAATAATTTAATTATTTCATCATATATCAAAATTAAATAAAATACTTAATCTAAATAAATTTACAATCTCCAACAAGCCATCAATTTTTCTATGTGTTTCCCTTTTTTTTCTAACTTCTTCCTAGGTCTTACAGGATATGTCTGTGTTGTTGGACGAGGTGTCGGCATCAAGCAATTCTTTGGTACTGCTCCTCGACGGGTTACTTTAGCACAACTTAGTGAATATGATAAGAAATTACTAAGAAATGAGTTTAAACAAGATTTGTTCCCGGAATTGAGAAATGAGTTATTGTCAGAAAATAAAGCAGAGTTAGCATCCTTAGGATTGTCTATTCAAGCTCCATACACAATGGCTTCCCCGATTATTGCTAGCACAAAGGGAAGTTGTCCTCTTCCTGAAGAATCAGAGGATGATGTTGATGTTCCTACTGATTGTGAACTATATGTTGATGACCCCCTCGACATTTGGTAGCCTTAGGTAATCTTATTCCTATCATATAATTTTTCTTTATATTTTGTTTATTATCATCAATTTTTTGTCTTAGGTAAAATATATAATTTGGGAAAGACCATCTACCACCAGACTATTGAAAATGATATGATGCAAGTGGTGGTTGTAGATGTTAAAGATTCTTCTACCCTTGTCTTGTACCCACTGAGGAGGTTGAAACAGTGGGACAAGCTCTAGGGAATTTTATCATTTGGCCAGCCAGATTGGCAAAACCAATTTTAGTAAGTGTTGGTTTTCATATTTGCTTTATTTTTGTAAGTATTTGTTGTAATTGGACGGATATATTATTCTACTAATTTTATTTAAATTTAGGAGGGTTCTAAGAATGCAAACATTGTTACATCTCCACAACCACAATTGTCTCCTCTGCAACAACTCAGTGCAGCGGTAGTGACAATGGGGAATGAAACTATCCAGTTAGATATGCCTCCTGAATTGACAAACAAGACTGGTGCCACCCCTTTTTTGTATGTCATAAGGATATTTGTGAAATTGTGATTGGTAATGATGTCCTATCCGCAACAGTTATACAAGTTTGGAATTTGTAAGTAAGCCTTCATTAATCATAAAAATAGTTTAATATTGTATTCAATAATTTATTCTAACTTTATTTGCTGATATTGCAGGTATTTGCATCACCTATGCATCGAGAAGAAGAATGCTAATATTTTTGGATTTCTTGACCCTATTATCATTTAGAGTGTAGGAAATAGATCATAAGAGGTGCAAAAAGACTTAACAAAGATATTTGGAAAAGTTGGCAAAGAGGTGTATTTAGCACCTTACTTGCATAAGTAAGTACACAATTATAGAATTATAGGTAACTAATTTAGAACTTATTTGTTTATTAATATTATTCCAACTTGTAGGGGTCTTTGGTAGTTGCTAGTCATTCTTCCTAATCATTCTCTTAAATTTCTCTTGTGTTCGTTGCATAAGAAAGCTAACACATTGTCCATCAAAAATATATTAGAGGCGTAAGTTTTTTATTCTATTTTATTTCCTTCCAATATGATTAATATGATTTAATGAATGTTTACTTTTTGCAGGCCTTTGGAAGCTCATTCAAGGTTGCAGGGTGTTCCATCTGTATCTATGAGTGTGGGTATTACGTCATGAAACACATGCACACGATTATATGTACAAACATTACTAACTCATGGAATACGATAACAAGAAACTGACTAAATACTTATGTAATTTTTAGTTACAATATTGTTTAACTTCATTACTCTTTTTGTAGATATTTAATGATTTCATCCTCATTGGAAGGTAGAGAGGTGGAAGAAATTAGAACCAAGTGGGCTTCCTTTCTTTTGAGTGTTGCTGATAACTTGTAGAAAGCTTAGTTTTATAATACTTACAATCTTTTTGAGAGTATTTGTAAAATTTGTCAAGGTTGTAGGTTTATTATATACAATTTTAATTTTTGAGTTTGTTATACAACTTAACTGTATGGAATTGGTTTGGTTTGGAATTGTTTGGTCTAGTGATATGAAAGTTATTTGCAGGTGAATTGAATGGAAAGAAAAATGGTAAAATAGAAAAAATCATAAGAAAACAAATTTGACTTACTATGACGTAGTTTGCACTGCCTATCATAGTAATTTGGACTTATTATGACGTACTTTGCATTACCTGTCATAGTAAGTTGGACTTACTATGATAGGTTTTACAAAAAATTGTTATAGTAAGTTCGCTAATTGTCCTAGTATCATCAACTTGTATGGTGGTAAGTTAGACTTATTATGATTGTTAATCAAACACTTATCATAGTAAGTCTGACTTACTATGACAGGTTTCTGCAGCGTCATAAAAAGCACGCATTTTCTATGACTCTTGAAACTATGACACCAGAATACCTGTCATAGTAAGCTCATTTTACCTATCATTATAAGCCCATTTTCCAATAGTGAGTGATGGGTCAAGACAAGTCAACTCCCATAGTGACCCATAGGTGGCGCCTATTTAAGTGACTTGTAGTCAACATCCACCTAGATCACCTTAGAAGACAAGCTAAGGGCATGTTGGTCTTCGTCCTTTGCGAGATTAGTGGCCATGTGCCCTCCTCCTAATGGAGAGGATTCCCTCTTAGTAGTAGCCATATGTCCTTCTACTAATGGAGAAGATTTTTCCATAGTAGTGACCAAATGTCCTTTTCCTAATGGAGAGGACTTTAGCCTTGTTACCCAAGTTAGCAAAGTTGAGATTTTTAGGGTTTTGATTCTCCTTTTTGGAGACACTTTTAGGGTTACCATAGGCTATAAAGATAGGTGTCTCCTCATGTAAATCACCTTTGATTTAAGTCAAATTATGCTACCAATTTTGTACCATACTACTCAACATAGGTCACCAAGGCTAGAACACCTCTTCTAGGTTTCCTCTAGCCATCTTTCCTTAAGAGTTTGTTGGTATCGCGCAGCGGAATGTTTAAGCGTTTGGACAAAAACCAAGAGGGCGAGTGAATTGGTTTAAGTAATAAAATTTTTCCAAAATTTATCGATTAAATCAAATAGTAATTTCTCTAAACACAATAATAGATGAAATAAAGAGATAGAGAAGAAGATTGAACACAAGTATTTATAC
>Ga0209389_1004511_pt1 | contig 11620 bp, 7 predicted proteins | sample CowpearedBW_FD_187526 | JGI IMG/M metagenome (GOLD analysis project Ga0209389, IMG submission 187526) | Root nodule microbial communities of legume samples collected from California, USA - Cow pea red BW (SPAdes) (version 2) | ecosystem: Host-associated > Plants > Roots > Nodule | place: USA... | reverse complement strand
GGAGTTCCTTCGTTGTTTTAAATGGTGATTTTGTGCAATCGTGTAATGTATGAAACTAGTAAAGCCTGCATCTCTATTAAAATCAAGTTTTGCTCGCGTTTCTGGATTTTTCCAGAAACCGCCTAGCGGTAGGTTATGTGCCGCCAGGCGGCCTATGTGATTTCAGTGTATTTCTGGGTTCGCTTATGAACCGCTTGGCGGCTGAGGATGGCCCGCCAGGCGACGCAACGTGCGTCTTCTTATTTTTTTCATTTTGGTTGGTTTGTCAGCGATGCCGTGGTGTTTGGATTGTATTTCTATTGTACATATTTAATTGGCATGATGAATTATGGGATTGTAGTTACTAAATTGATTGGACATTGCATGAACTTGAAAATTTCATGAATATCTATTGGTGGGTTGATGAATTGGGGATTTCATAGTCGCACTAGATTAAGTGGTAAGGTTAGTGGAATTTCGTATATGGAGGAGTGTTATGAAGGAATAATGAATATAAACATGTGAAGGCAGCCTATTGGATCGTAAATCGAGTGGAATCAGAATTGTAGGGGTTGGAATAAGATTTGAAGGTGTTGAGGATATTTCTGGGTTCCTGGAACTGTAGGAACCGCCTGGCGGCACCATATTGGCCGCCAGGCGCCACATCAGAGGTCTTGGTGTGTTGATTCACGAAAAATGCTGTTTTTCGTACTTTTCGCGTAATAGTAACCGCCGGGTGGTATTTTAGTCCCGCCGGGCGCCAGTCGACTGATTCTGGGCGCTAGGTGCCACCAATTTTTCTGGTTCGTGCAGTTTTTGTAAAACTGCATTTCCCAGTTCGTTAACCGTCCGATTTAGGTGAAATTTGACAGGTGGTCCATAACATGTGGTTTTTCAGTTTGAACGGTGGAGATTGGATTTGGAGGTCAATAGCTAGGGATATACCTTACTTAATATTGCTGATTTTGGAGTTTGTAAAATACATGAATAAGCCTTTGATTAGTTCAAGTAACTTCTAATGAAGCATAATTGGGTGCATGTGGTAAGTTAAATTCCGAATGTATGTTAATTGGGTACGAGTGAGATAATTATGTAAGATATGGTATGGATGGTGAAACTTTACCCTAGTCGTGGTTTTGTGCTTGTGAATTTTTATTGAGGTACATATGCAATATTGACAAGAGTGTGGTGTCATGAGTTTATAAAAATATTAGACTGTATGATCCTAAGACGGGGTGTATGTTGAATGTATGTGGCATGTTTAAAGGGGTAAGTGAAGGAGACTATGGGTGCATGACAATACTTGATTTAATGGCATGTTTGAATGGGTGTGGTGTAATCTTATTATAGTTGTATGACTGGAAAACCAGACTGTGTTGTAAATTGTTATGTTGTATGATTGGGATCCCTTAGGGATCTGTTTAAGTGCCAAGAAACCAATAGCACTGCGATACTGGTATGGCGCCTGGCGGCGCGAGCGAGCCGCCAGGCGGACAGAACACAAATCAGTGGCAATGGCCACTGTTGACGAGGGTGCGCCAAGCAGTGGCGACGAGATTATTTACTCAGTTTTATTATGATTTACTTTTGTAATTTTTATGGTTTGATTTTGTAATAACGGAATAGTACGATTTTAATTACTACGGAAGCGATGTTGAACTTTTAATTTTCCCACGTTTTTGGGAAATTACGAGAATAAATGCGATGTTTTATAAATCTTATTTCTTATTTATTTTTAAATAGTAATTTCCGGTTGGGACGTTACAACCGACACACACTTCCAATCACGACGTTCCTCGTTCATGTTCAATTGTTGTTTCGTCATTATCTCCACCCTTGTCTCCATTCATTCAAAACCTTCATCGTACTCACACTCCCACAAGGGAAACATTCACGCAAAAAACCACACCCTCTTCGTATTCTATACACCTCTGGGGCACAAAATCATCATCACTATCCCACACTCTTCCATCACCACTTAACCTCTTTACTCATCTTTATCATTCACCTACGTATAATCAAAGAATAGAGAATCTCCATTCACACCAAACCAGTGCCCTCATTCTAGTGCCAAACAGTCAAGTCCCATATTCCCCAATCAACCACAACCAATCATAGCATTGTCGTCGGTGAGTCAGAGCTTTGAACGAAGGATGCACACTAATGGCCCTAGGTGCTCGCACAGAGGAAGTCTGAGTCGCACATGAGAGGAGGGAGAGTGAAGGTCAAGCATCTCTGGGTTCTCGACATCAACACCCGTGGTGGACACCAATGTCGCTTGTGACGTCTTTGGCCGGTTGCAACGGGGGCGACGATCTCTCGAGGTTAGGTTTCGATGCATGCACGAGAACAAAGTGGTTGAGCTGCCAAGAGGGATAGTCCCCCACATGTGATAGTCTCGCACCCCTTATGTCTTTGATTATTGTTTTTGGGCCTGTTTTTGTGTTTACTCCATTCACCTCACACATTACTCCTGCACCCTTCTATTTTTGTTTTTTCACTTTTATCCTTTTTTTTTATTAAATTCCACCTTTATAATTTTCTAAAAAAACGAAAAACAAAAAATATTTTAAATTATAAAAAATTACAAAAAAAAGAAAAAATCCAAATATACTACAAATACTAAAATTTTTTTCTTTATTTTCTTTTTTAGTGTCTGTCCAGTCGCTCGCGTCATGTAATACTGATTTTTCAAATAATTCAAAAATACCAAATAATATAAAATTACAAAAATAAAAAAATATCAACATTTCTATCCAAAAAAAATCTCATAAGAACTACGTGATCCTTGATTCTCCATTGTGAGATACGTAGGAGCAAGGTCAGTCCTTGGCAGGTTCACTTTCCAAAAATCCAAAATCATTTTCAAAATAGTGTTCTAAATATCTTTTAAAGAACTACGTAACCTTGATTTCTCATTTTTGAATAAGAATACGTAGGATCAAGGTCAATCATTGTCGGGCCCAAAAAAATCAAAAGAATGTTTTGGTTTCTGTATAATATTATTGTTTCATTATTTTTTAGGAAAATTAACATTTTGAAGACCACATCAACTTTGCATTTCTAATTAAAGGTATCACCTTCGGGCTGGCACTGTAGGGTGCTAACACATTTCCTACGCGTAACCGACTCTCGGATCCAAAATCTGGTTTTTCACATACTTGTTTTATTTTCATGGTTTTCCAAAATAACTATGGGGCGACTCCAAATCTATTTTCAAAATCGTTTTCTTTTTTGGTTGGTCGTCCCATCACGATTTCGGTTGCGACACAAGACATCTTGAGGTATTCATCTAAAGACGTAGAACATGGATAACATGGTGGTGGCCATGTGGTATGAAATCAAAGGATAGAGTTCCTTTGATTTGTCTGTGCTTATATATCTGAATTGTATATATGAATTTTATAATGTTAGCTCACCATATCTGCTTATGTTTGGCGATGATCGTGTAATGCCTTACACGAAGTAGATGATGTTGTAGGTGGTTCTGGTGAGGCATAAAGTCAAAGTGGGGCTAGCATGGGAAAAGCTTTATCCGAGTTTTATTTATGGATTTTGGACATTTGTAAATGTTTATTTTTATTTGACTTGGAACTTGTAGTTGATATTTATGTATTGTGGTTTTTGAATTAATGGAGATTTTAATAGAAGTTTTCATTTTCCCTCATTTGTTTGGAAATGGCAGAATAAATTAATGTGTAATTATTATCTATTTTATTTTTATTTATTTAAATTTGTAATATCCATATTGGATGTTACATAAAGCAAATGAAATTATATTTATAGCCCTAACATCATATTGTGCACTTATATTTTCTTCCGTAGTCCATTGGGAAAAGGGCTTAGATTCCTGCAAATTATTAATAGTAATAGTAGGAAGAAAAGAACCATTTAAAATAGCATTGCAAATACCTCTATCAATAGACTCTAAAAAGATTTGCATCCTGAATTTCCAGAAAGGATAATTTTCACTAGTCAAAAGTGGAGGTCTATTAATAGAAGCACCCTCTGCAAAAGTTTGCTTTTGTCCAACCATTTTCGAAAAATTTGAAAAACTAACAAAGCAAACTCTGATACCAATTGTTAAAAATGTGTAGCGGAATGATTAACATTTAGACAAAATTCAAGAGGGGCGGTGAATTGGGTTCTTAATAAAAATTGTGCTTTAAAAAATTTCCCTTTTAATATCAAAGATCAATTAAAATTATTTCCTCTATTTTAATAATCATAGTAAAATAAAGAGAGGAGGGAAGAGAAAATTGCACAATGTATTTATACTGGTTCAGATGAAAAAGACCCTACGTCCAGTTGTTAATCTCTCAAAAACGAGATTAACTCAATCACTAAAATAAACCAAACTTACAATCAATGATAAGAAAAATTAGGGTTTGGAAAACACCTCCCTTGAAATCCACAAGGGATGAACACCTCTCTTGAATCACACAATAGATCAAGAAACACCTTCTTGAATCACACAAAGAATGAACACCTCCCTTGAATCACACAAAGGGTGATTGGCTTCTCCTAGCAACAACAGTAACACTCAATCACTCAAGATCTCACTTGATGAAAGTTATCGCTCTACTCACACTAGATTTTTCAAAGTCTTCCCATAGAGAGTTCTCAAGTACTTTCTAACTTCTCTAACTTCTATATTTTTCAAATGAAAATCCTAACACTTTATTTATAAAAGCCTATTTAGAAATTAGGTTAAGAATATGAAAACTTAAGTCACAACTGCCACAAATAATCGATTATCACTCGATTATCATAGAAACATTTCTGAAAACATTTTTTCGTTGTGATAATCTATTATCAGTCAGGATAATCTATTATCAACAAATGATAATCAATTATCAACAGTGATAATTGATTATCACAGAGGTTTTTCTCAAAAAAATCACTTTTTACTGAGATAATCAATTATCATTAATAATAGGTCTTGACTAAGGAATGGGTGATTATTAAAACATATGGTTGGATATAATGTCGAGGAAATGGGATGCAAGGCTATAAATGAAAAGGGGAGTTGCAAGGGTCTTGTAGGTTTTATAGAACTAAGAAGATTCAAAGTATAAATATATGAAAATGCTATTCAAAATTAACTCTTGAATTGACAAAGTTATTTTAGATAACTAATACTATATGATGGTTATTATAAATTTGAGTATTTTTTCACCGATAAATTTATATAAAAAAAAAGGTTTGAGGTTCCTTTAATTACTTATTTCAAATTTATATAAATGAAAAAAGAAATCATTTAATGACCTTATTTTGAAAGTTTTGATCTATCTATAAATGAGATAGAACTTTCTATATCATTTCTAAGTGTCATTAAAATATATGTTATATCGATTAAAATTTGAATCAACATAAAAAACTTATCCTAGAGTAAAAAAAAGAAGAAAAAAAATTATTTTCGTGCTTTTTTCTTTACACCGTAACACTTTTTCTGCTTGCAGAAATACTTTAGAACCGATAACACTTTCGTGTACACTTCGTTGCATTTACATTGCCTTAATGACCTAGGTGCAACAATGAACGTGTAAAACTTGAAGAATCAAAATAACATCAAGTTGGTTGGTGAAGTCATGCATAGAATATAAACACTTGATTTTCCTCCACAAAATTATTTACTTTATCTTCTAAAATGAAGAAGATTAAATCTTCACTTTAATGGCAGATTTTTCTCTCTCTCTCTTATTTTTTTTTTCTTTTCTGTGTATATGAACATCTATGGTAGACACAGACACATGTTTATAACTTGAAGGCAAAGATAGCAACTATGATGTTAGCTTTGTAGGTGGTTAGGGTTTGTTAGTTTTGTAACCGCTTAGGGTTACTTTTGTAAAGCCATCACAGAACCTATTTAAGATAGGTTTGTGATCTCCCGTAACAGAGAGTTTTGGTTCCAAAACAGAACACAAATTAATCAAGTTCAGTTCATGATTCTTCATACCTGTTTTTCTGTTTCTTCCTTGTGCACTTTTCTCTCTTCTCACAGAGCCCTTCTGCACACCATCTTCGAGTTGCTGCCATGGGAGAGATCAGAAGATTAGGGTTTCGCACACCCCTCTGCCAAAACCATTAATGACATTGCATGAGCTTCAAGGAAGCAGAAAATTATACTTTGTAGGGTCTTAGAGCTATGTCATGTGATTCACAGATACGTAGTGCATGTGCTATTGTTCTGTGCCTCCATTCATCCACTTCATTCTTTTCTTTGCTTAGAACTGAATAAATATAGTCTCTTCTTCTTCTTTTTTTTCTCTCTTCTTATCTGCGTGAATTACATGGTTCTGACAAAGGTGTTTGGATGAATTCGTAAGGACTTATAGAATTTTAGTGAAAAAATAAAATAAAATAAATTGTTACAATTAGTTTGTATATTAGTTAATGTGTGAAAACTTATAATATTTCTAAATTTTTATTTTTAAATTGTACTAAAAATAATATCAACTAATAAAAAAATTAATTTTTTGATCTATATTTTTTTTCTCACAGAAATTCTTTAAAATAATCTTACCTAAAAGTCTATGACTTTTAAGCAACACTTCTTTTTCTCCCACAACAAATTTCCCTACGTTTACGGGTTGGATACTAATTCTTTCTTTTCGTTTATTTCGTTATACAATACCTTTTGGGAATAAAAACCATAAACACTTTAACAAAGAAAAAAATGTTAATCTCTTAAAAATTTATTTTGAAGTTGTCTGAATTTTAACTTATAATAAATTTACTCAATCTTTTCTTTTCCTAAAAAATTTTAGGAAGCAAGCAAACATATCCTTAATTATTACAGTGCATATTAGCTGGACTCAATTTGGATCCATGAAATACATGGCGGGCCAAGAGTTATGAGAATAAATTGAAAATTTGATCTTTACTACCGAAAAAGTAATCCATGATATACTCATCACATACATGCCCCTGTTTCATTTTTATTTTTTTTTGAGTTCTATTTTTCCCCCTTTTAAGTTTATTTTTTAATAAAAGTTAAAGTAAGTATTTAATATTAAGATTGTCCAAAGGTTAGACAGATGCCATCATTGTGTCAACATTTTCTATGATCTGTTGATAATTCTCAATCATATGATAATTTTTTATTACATAATATTAAAAAAATTAACTAAATTCCTTCTGTCCCATGACACTTTTCTTTAAACCCCAGAAACTGGAAAGGTCTCATGAATTTATTCAACAACACCGATTTTTATTACGCAATTTTATCCTTAATTTATTCTCATAAAATTGATCTTTGAGATCACAGAGTCTCTCACTTATAATTTTTGGCTTTGCATGTAATTAACTAACGTAGTATTTATATTTTCTATAATAGTTTTTCTTTTCATTTTTCACAATATATTTGTTATTGTTTTGAGAAACGTGAGTTAGATATACATGTTTATATGGAATAAAATAGAGAGAGAAAAATAAAGGATGAATATATGTTATTTAGATGAATACAGAAAATAATTAGGATGGAAAATATTGGAAAGGAAAAACAAATCTAAGAACAATCTTTATTACATTCAGTAGCCCTAACAAAAAAAAAGTCGTTATGGGCTTCTATATTGTATGGGCCTAACGCGTTTTTAATAATCGATTTTTGCTTCCTGCACTTCGCATACTTGTAACAAGATTAAAACCCCCGCCCTCGCTGCAACATGGTCCATGTCATCGTTACCAGAGACGTTTGTTTTGTCGTTTTAGAGTTAAAATGTAGATTAAAATATCTTCAAAGTTAAATGGAAGGCCCACTTATATTTTAGCTCTAATGTTTAAAAGTTGTCTCAAATCAGTTAGGCCTAGGTTAGTCCATAGGGAGCCAAAGATCCTAAATTGTCCTAATACCCTCATTCACTTCACTTTCAGAAAAACAACCTCCCTCTCTTAGAACAACAACGTTTCTCTGCTAGGGTTTGGAGTTCATTCAAGTTCAAGTTAGCTCGACCTCATTTTTGTCCACGTAAGTTAATTCTCCACCGTACCTTCTTCATTTCCAGCTTTGTCATCACGAATCTGTTCCGTTGTTTTTCAGCTCGTGAATCTACTTCGTGGTCTGTCGTACTCACTTGTTTGGATGTCGAGATATTCTACTAGCTTTTTCTGTAAGGAAGTTAGGGTTTTGCGTTTTAAAGTCATATTAGCTTGTTCCTATTGTTTTTCGTGAATTTGTATGCTTGGGTGAAGTTTATGATGGTATGAGGATGAACTGTATGTTGGTATGGCTGAAGGACTGAACTGAGCACACGTGAATAATGGAGGATTCTAGTTTTCTCGCCCAAGTGAGCGTGTCTCACCTAGGCGAGATTAGAAGCAACTCACCCAGGTTGTCTGCGCGAGCTGTCACTCAGGAGACTAGCTCCTGTTTTGAGCGAGAGTCCATCTTGCTCAAGCGATGAGGTCTCGTCTAAGGCCATTGTTCCCACTTTTCGAGCCCTCGCCTACGCAAAAGGAGCTCGCTTGAGCAAGAGAAGCCTCTCGCCTGAGCGAGGTGTAAGACATGTGAAAATTAATTAATTAATAAATGCAGGTAGTGGGAGCCTTTATGACATTAAATATTGATTGATGTGACGTGGAAAAGTGCTAGCTCAAATGGTTGAGAGTACTTTTTTGTGTGAAAAGACCTGAGTTTGTGTCCTATGTATGTCAATTATGTGTTGTTTGTTTTATTATTATTTTTTAATAATATGAGTGATCATGTGGAGTGATAATGTAACCCTATATTTATAGGAATTATCAAGAAACATGAATTGCTTGAGTGGTTGTGCAATGATTTGATGATGAGCATGGTATGGGTTCGAACTTTGGTGAACCCAAATTTAACTCTTTTTGCTAGAAATTGGTTGTGACTTGAATGTGAAAAGGCATAGAAAACTCTAGCAGAAGGGCAGCTCTGCGAAATGTGCAAAATTTGAGAGGGAGTTAGGAGGATTGTGGCAATTGAGACTGCGTTTGATTTCTTTGGTTTATGAACTGACTGTATGTTTGTATGCTTATAAGCCATGGAATTTCGTGCTATGCATATATGATATGCCTTGAAGGTTGATTGATTGTTTTTAGGATGTTGTATGAGTAATTTCAGTATACCGCTGTATGAATATGATAAGGGTTTAGGGGTATATGTTGTTTAGGCTTTAAACTCAAATTTGCGGTGATCATATTGGGAATCAATTATGGTTATATGTTGGTTGCACTGTTTTCCACTGATTGGTATGAACTAGAGTGTGATTTGAGGCATGTTTCCTGGTGCTTGTGTGCGTAAACATGGTCGGAGTTTGCAATTCTCGCTCAAGAGAGTCAGGCTCGCCTAGGCGAGATTAGCAGAGACTCGAACACTGACTCTGCTCGAGCGTCTCGCTCAGGTGGAGGATTCTAGCCTTGGGCGATAGGTCATCTAGCTTAGGCGAGTGTGCCTCGCCTAAGCGAGAACCCGTAAGTGTTGGGAGGTTGTGCTTGAGCATCTCGCTCAGGCGTGAAGCCCTATATTGGGTGAAAGAGTATCTCGCTCAGGCGAGAGACCCTCGCCTAGGCGAGAATTCGATGGATGACGGGTTATGTTTAAACTCACCGCCTAGGCGAGGCATATTAGTTTTGGGCGAAGGATGGTCTCGCCCAAGCGAGAAGGAGCTCGCTCAAGCGAGGGTCCAGATAGATTGCCCTCCTCAGTAAATAGCTGACGAGTTTGGTAGTCTTGGGACGTTACAGACTATGTTCGTATTAGGAACTCCACCTGGCGTTACGGTATGTGATCCGTAGCATGGTTTCCTACACATGCTCTATCAGTTGTGGCCGATAGGTATGGCAGTAAGACATCTTGAGGTACTGATTAGAAGACGTAGAACACAAATAACATGCTTGTGGCCATGTGGTACGAATGAGGGAAATTCTTGAGTGATTTCGACATTATAACATGGTTGTGGCCATGTGGGTTGAAAAGATGGAATTCCTTAATGTGAGTTGACATCACAACTTAGTTGTGCCCATGTGAGACGAAAGGATGTGTTCTTTCGATGTGTTTTATATATCCATTTGAATGATATATACCTATATGTTTTATTATGTTAGCTCACCCTATCTGCTTGTGTTTGACGATGATCATGTATGCAATACACGTGATCAGATGATATTGTAGGTGGTTCTGGTGAGGCATAGGCTCGAAGCATGGGCTACTCTGGGAAAAGAATTTATCCGAGTTTTGATGATTTTACTGTGTTTTGAATAAATTGTAGTCTTTTACATTACTAGACTTTTATAATGATAATGGAATTTTATAATTATGGTTTTTGGACTAGTACTAGTGTAATAAAAGTTTTAAATTTCTCGTGTTTTTGGGAAATGATGTTTCATTAAATGAAGTTAATTATTATTTTCTTTATTTTATTATTTAAATGCGTAATATCCGGTCGGGATGCTACACGAGGCCTTTTAGCCTGAGCGAGAGCTGGGCGAGAAAGTGTTTGGGCCTTGTTTTCTTCTTTGTTTTTGGGTGTTTGCCACATGTTTGGTTGGATTGTTATGTTATAGCATGTGAAGAGTGAATATGCATGAGTAAAATGGTTTATGGGTTGTGAATGATGAGTTTGACATGATCTTGGCATGTAATGAGTATGGGATGGTTGGTTATGAAAATGACATGGAATTGGTATGAGCAATAATGTTATATTGATTGATGGAACATGATGTTGGTGTGGTCAGGATGTAATTCCACGATAGTTTCGTGGTGATGCCTCATTGGTCAGGGCGTAATTCCATGAATCTCTAGGTGAGATCTCATGGTGGTGCCTCATTGGTCAGGATGTAATTCCACGTTGGTTGCATGGTGGTGCCTCATTGGTTAGGACGTAATTTCATGACTCCTGTTAGTGGAAGTTTCGTGGTGGTGCCTCATTATATAATTTATTAAGGATTCAAGGTAAGGATTTGATCTTGACACTCTAAAGGGTCAGTTAGTCTCACGTAGAGCGTACTGACTTAAGTGAGAAGAGTAACAGGAGGCCTGGAACACTTTAAGGCTAACCTTGTGAGTGGTAGAATGAGACCCTTTGACAATTAGCTTGGTAGAGCAGTAGAGGCCACCACAAGTGCAAGCAACCAGTGAATCCGACTAATTATATGTATCCAGATAAGTCGTCTCTGAGTCTTAGTGTATTGTGTGCGAGTCATCACATGATTGGCTTAGGCATGTATCTTTGATTATGAAAATGTATGTAATCGTATGATAAAATGTTTTTCCTACTCTAGCTTACCCTTTTTGCTTGTTGTATGTTCTATGTGTGTGGTTTTCTCTTTTTACGATGATCATCAATTTATTGATGGGAGCAGATGTGAGAACTCCTCGTGGCCAACAGAGAAATGGAGATTCCGCTGCATAGTCTATCTGGGTTGGATTCCGCTATCCGAGTTTCTTTAGGGTTGTAGCCCATGTATTGATCTGCCCATTGGGCATTCATTTTGAATACTATTGATCCTCATACTTGTTTTGTATTGGCATCGTGGTGTGCCTCAATATTTTCATTTTTATTACATTGGATATTTGTAAGGAGTGATATTATACTGCCTGACCTGCTTCTTATATTATTCTGTGTGGCATTTCATTTAATTAAGATTATTATTTAAATGAGGTGTTACATTTATG
>Ga0209389_1004505_pt1 | contig 11623 bp, 10 predicted proteins | sample CowpearedBW_FD_187526 | JGI IMG/M metagenome (GOLD analysis project Ga0209389, IMG submission 187526) | Root nodule microbial communities of legume samples collected from California, USA - Cow pea red BW (SPAdes) (version 2) | ecosystem: Host-associated > Plants > Roots > Nodule | place: USA... | reverse complement strand
TAGGAGAAATACACTTGATTTGTCATTTTCTGTCTATAATGATGCTGACCGGGTTATGAATCATAATTGGAGTGCTAGTAATTTAACTAAAACGTTTAAGGGTTGTAAGTGTAACACATGTATACTATGATACAACATACCCTAATGCCATGTACTGTCCCCTTGCTCATTCTCTGGTGTGGGTTAAGAGTCAAACGATTCCATTATCAGAAATGTTTTAAAACTTAAAAGGTCCAGCATGGCAACTGAATATTTTTTAGATAACTTTTTAATTACCACATCTAATATTGACTCAATATTTTTAAAACTTTTTTAAATGTGTGGATGTGTTGAACTGAGATTTTCACTTTATTACTTTTTATTTAGTAAATTAGAATTCGCGACTTTATTCGAAGTTAATTAAGTTCTATATAGCTTATCCAAGACCTTCGAAAAATGTCAAAAAAATAAAATATAAGATATAGAAATAAGAACCTTATGAAAATTTTAAAAAGCATATATTAGTTTTATTTATAAATAATACGAAGTGATCTATAAGGATAATATTTCATAATTTTAATAACACTCAAGAAGTGTGTTCTTAGATTAGGTTTATATAATTGCAATCTGTTTTAAATATCTACTTCACATGATCATATTTTATATATTTTCAAGGTAGTATGTCACCGTATCTGATAGTGCATCAGTGGATCATAAACAAAGTTAAAATCCTCAAACATAGTCATCAGAAGAACTTGTAATAGAAGAATTGTAATCAGTGTTCACAGAAGAGGATCACTACACCGCCGGTTAATGCTTCCGACCTGAAAAGTTAAACTGAAGCAAGAGAAAATCGAAACCATGGTACGATCTACTCACAAGATCATGTTAAAATATTTTTTAAAAAATGGTTCAGTATTAATGGTTTTAAGTGAAAGACAAATAAAAAACTTTTCACTGTTCTTCTGTGTACATTAGGGATTTTATCCTGTAATCTATTATACGGCTATTTTATTTTTCTTTTTTGAATTTCTCCACTATTTTTGTTTCTATTAATGGTCTTTCTTTAAAGACAAAGGGTAGAGTTTCTCCATAATGGCTTAAACTCGCAAGGAGGAGAATGGTAGAAAAAATAGAATGCAGAGCATGAACAGCAAACAAACACGTTTTAAAACTTCAATCCCACCAAGCAATTCATCTATATCAACAATATCGCACTGTAGCCCCCTTTTTATGTTACTCATCTTTTAGAGGTCTCTGAAACCTCTCACAAGTAAAATGAGTATAAATATTGCTATTAAAAATCAGGCAACGGAAAAATTCACCTTGTAATAGCCAGCCAGAATATTAATGTCATTTCCTGTTCTATAATTACGCTAATTGGGTTGAGTCATAACTGGAATGCTAGCAATTTAACCAAATCAGGGTTGGATGTCTAATACAGATTATGTCTTCAACCGGTAAACTATGCTACTACATACCCTAATACCATGTACAGATCACTCTTTTATCCAGATAGGTTCAAGAATAAGATATCATCAAAACATTAACTTTAGCAGAACATATGGCCAAGAGTCTTTGGTTCTAGTTATCCATATTGCAAAATCATTAATGGAAACTTTGGCCCCTTGCTCATTTTCCCATGTGGCTTAATATTCGGTTAATTATAACCTCCTTCTTTCCGGACATAGGAAGATTATGTGCGGTAAGATAAAATTTCAACTCCACCACAGTCAAGTCCTTTAACTGCAAAAAAATATCAAATGATTCCACATCAGCAATTTTAAAAGTTAAAGGAAAGAGCCGGCATTGCAAATGAAAATTTTAAGCCATTATTGCAACCCCCACCCCCACACCTGCTTATCCAAAATTTGAACTAAATTTCCACAAATAAGCACTGCATGAAAAAACTTCGAAGGATTACCTTTCCAGTATCAGCAAGCTCGCCCCAATCATATTGTTTACACTCTTTAATTGCAAACTCTACCATTGCTTTTCGTTTCTTTGAGGCTTCAGTTGGCTTCCCAATCTCATTCTCTTCATCATAATTATCCCCATATACCGCGGTTTTGAATTCTTCCGATGCTCTCACCACTCCTGGTCTGCAGGTAACACAAACTGGATTATCACTTCATACTAAACTCTTCATCAGCAAATAGATGAAAGGTCAAAGAGGACAGAACAGGTATACCTTCGTTCAGTTTCATTTTACAGTCTGCAATTCAGACTCAACAAAATGCTCAATTTATTATGAATAACTAGAGCTTACCTGGCCAAGCCTTCCTCGTCAGGTAATGTTTCATCTATCGGTTCTTCAACATCATCCTCTTCCAATGCCAATGCCTCCAGTACAGTATAGTGTCTTTGCAAGGCTGAAGATGAAAATTGCTTATTTTTTACCATCAGGAATCACAATATCTTTTCTTTTTTGTCAAATGGGAATAATAATTAGAGATAAACAAGACACAAACTGCAAGTAGCTAATGATCATACACTATCAAGGAATAAAATCAAAAATAAGTAAACACACACAAAACAGTAAAACGTTATTATCAAGTTAATATATTTCTAAATTTATTGATTTCATTGAGTAAAATTTCAACAAAAGGTCTAATTATTGGGTAAAGCTAATGGAATGGAGTATATAAATGCAATGCTTTTCAACAAAAAAATAATAATAATCTATCAGAGTTGAAGAGATGAAAATGTTGGGGTAGATGGGATGGGTTAAAAAGGATGAATCTGGCATATTAAGGAAAAGATGAGAGATTCTTGCCTTTGGTCATGCAAGGAGAAACCCTCAGAGGCCCAAGTAAGAAAAGCGAGTGAGATAAAAAGATTACCAAAAACAACTTTATGATTCATTGAACAAGCTCTTGATCTTTCCAAAAAAATAATGGTTTTTAAGATATAGCAAAGTGGCTTCATTTGATCAAGGTAACCAACCCCACCAAATGAGAATAAGCTTTTGATGCAATATATCAGGTTCAGGAATAAACTCTTCAATATATACATCATTAATATTTAAAGTCTGGTAACATTTAAAAAACATACAAGATCAGTAGAATATTTCTCCGAGCAAATGAATATTATATTTGGAGAAATTTTGCGTAACACTGCTACTTTTATTCGCCGTCAACCAGTCTTCATATAGAAATAACCAGCATGCTTAATCCTATATCTTTAAGTAAACTGTCCATAATTCAGTCAAGGTGAGTGTTTGTATTTAAGGTTTACTTAATGATGATGACAGAATGCAGCAGATGAGAGAATAAATTACTATAAAACCAATGAAGATTACTAGAAGTATATACAGAGTTGCCAAACACCAAGGAGACGGAGTAAACCAGAGAAAGGAAGAAGAGGCTTACCAGGGTTGGAAATTTGCAATACAGAAAAATCTCTCAAGTCAATATGGTTAATTAAATCAGCTGCCCTTTTTATTTGATCACTACTTGCTTTAGTCACCATCCCACTTGTATCTGAATAACGCTGTAAAAATCATACCCACCAAGATAATTTCTTATTTAAAATTTTCACTGTTTTAGACGTTTAAAGTTTAAACAAAGCCAAAATATTGCAATTTTCTACCTCTTCAACAAGTCTGATGTCATCAGAATATGGAAGATAAATCATCTGCAATCCAGGTGGCTCAATCTGACTACCTGATTGAATAACTTCTTCCTAATAATCATACATGAGGTGAGAATCCCATACAAGCACAATAAATGAATAGTTGAGATTACGATTAGATTGTATTGATTGCAAAAGTTTTATTGAGATCTTTTTAGAATAGATTAAAATTGTGTTAATTCAGGAGTTTGGAACGATTCAAAGTGGAGCGGATCACTGTGTTCTATATATGTTCTTCCAATCTTTGCATTTACTGATTTGTTTATATTGATAACATAATGATTGCATGTTATGATCATGATGGTATTGAATGCCTCAAACAAGAGAGTTTTGCTTCGAATTGAAGTAGCTCAGCAAAGGCAGGCCACGTATGTTCTGAATATTTAGGAGAGTGGCATGTGGATAACGAGTAATTTATTTCTGACAAATATGGTTTTAAATAAGTAATCTCATCTCATGGAGGAGTATACAGCAAAATGTTTTTGAGAGTTACAATGAAAAGGCATACTACCAGGCATGACCCTCACCACATATGGTCACGTGAGTGAAACAACTTCTTCATAAGTTACAATTTTGCAAAGGTATTGTTAAGTCGTCTTAATTGCCATAAACCCTAGCCCATCTTATTTGTCTTCTCTCTAGGGTTGTCTTGCAATCTTGAGGATGGTGATTTAGTCCCAGCTAGAAATATGGCTTAAATATAGCTTATAAAACTTAGGTTATTCTCACCTTACAAGTTAGTTTTAAAGGATTAAGGTAGCTTTACATGTATTTGCCACACTACAAGCATGTAGCCTGGGCATGACGAGAAATGTTGGAAAATCACCTTGACGGTAGCCCACCTCAGTTGTGATCTCTTTCGGTGCAGCACTAATTGTTAGTCTTAAAGGTAGAGATTCAGTCTCATTGATTAAAGATGATACAAATGAAAATTATAAAGCCTAGATTCAGTCGCAACCCCCACAACATGAATCGTTCGAAAACTCGTTTCCACTCCCAAATTAGTGTTGTATTTTTATCATTCATATCGCACTCGGAATCACAATTCTAACAAGAATCACAGCCTGATTTGTGTGTTAAACCAAATTCAGATCTCATGTCGCATGACCCGGTTTAAAGAAATCTTGAGCATAAGCATAAAGATCAATGACTAGGAAGGTATGAGTATACAAAAGAATGCAAGACACTTATAACAACAAAGTTGAGCTCTAAAGTTATTCAGAAGTTTAGAGACAATGCCATCAAACAGCTACGTCACATCAGCTTTTAAGCCAATAAAGCAATCATTCATTATAATGCCAAATTTCTAGCATTGAACATATTGTACCTGTGCAATGAGAGCAACTAATTGAGGGCAAGAGGAACTACCACTAAAAGCAACAGCAAAACTGCAAGAAAAATTAGATAATTACTTTGATTGGTAATTATTAGCATATGCTAGTGTCATTTAATATAGTCATGTTGCAACCACAAAAACTACTATATCAATCATGTAATACAAAATTAGCAATATTACAAGAGGATGCTTTATTTGTCACTTGTTTTTGTCACACTACCGAACTAGATTTCAGTTGCCGCTTTGACAATCCCTCTCTTTCCCTTGTCCAATTAACATTCATGCAACTGCCTCATAAATAGCAAAGATTTCTAGATGTAGAATTTGATTCAACATGCTACCACTTCAAACTCTGATTTGATAATAAGTAACATTTTAGGAAAAAGAAAATGCAGAGATACCCAATTGGAACGCACTTAGAATCAGACTACATTATTTAAGATATTAAATTTTCATAATCGCCAAAAACAAAGAATAAAGATGTTGATGTAGACATGAACAAAGGATGTGAAAGTGCAATTAAAAAAATCCATGAATCAAGGATACCGGTTGAGTTGTATCATGGACCTATGAAGGGCAATGAAAATGCACATGCTGCTGTCTGTACCCTGCAAAGCAAAAAGGCATCACAGAAGATTACTATGAAATAGAAAAAGTGAGAAACATACAAAAAACTAGAGAAGCATGTAAGATAGATTTGGTGCAACTATTATACAGGCCAGCATTTCGAAAAATACCAATAGACCACTAGATACAAATATTTTTTGATTTGTAATGGGGACACTATATGCATCCATTTGATGAGAGCAATTTATTGGTAGCAAAGTCATAGAAACAACTTGCATCAAAACAAGATTTCTGGTGACAAGATGAAGAACGCACATGATCTATGGACCAATGAAAGAAAATCACATTCTACCGAAATTACACATCAAATAGGGATATGACCGACATAGTCCTGATAAAGCTTGAGCAGTTGTTACCTTACTAACCAAATTTGTGAGGCTGATAAGCAAAATTTCTGAAAAGTGAGAACTTCCTTAAATCCTACAAGGACTACATTGATCATATCTCTAGCAGATATGATCTAAACACACCCATAATTGGTAATTTGGACATCTAGAACAAAGACAAATAAATGCTAAGAGTCAAACTTGACCCCTTTTAGAGATGTACATGTTAAACATTCAGTTATTCAACTGGATGTTAACTTTTCTGTTTTCTGCTATGTTTTTGTAACCTCTTTAGAGCCTATGTATGCTCAGCTTGTGTACTCTTTCTGTCATAAAGTCATACAGATTTCACAGATTTGTTGTAAATCCAGTGATTCCTTCGCACTTCCTTTTTGATGATGATAGTGTCTCAGGAACAACCAATCCTGCGCTATAAAGAATGGGAAGTCCAAGATCAAATCTTGCTTTCTTGGCTTCAAACAAACTGTCAAAGTCCTTCTTGTCTGGCGTTCTTGGAGCTGTTCACTTTTATCAGGTGTGGGAACAAATTCATGATCACTTCTTGGCCAAAAACAAGGCCCGTGCTAGACAGCTTCACACTGATCTTGAAGAAGCAGTGTATATGGTCCATCCTCCTGGATTTCAGGTCTCATAAATCTCAGGTCTACAGACTTAATAAAGTCATCTATGGCCTCAAGCAAGCTCCTAGATAGTGGTTTGACAAACTCAACACAACTTTTTTGAGGCATGGTTTTCGTTCTAGTTATGATCATTCCTTATTTACCTATCAACGTAACTCAAAAATTGCTTACATATTGGGGTATGTTGATGATATCATTATCACTTGTACATCTGTCTCTCTTACTTAGCAGCTTACTCACAAATTGCACTCTAGTATTTCTCTCTAGCAGCCGGGTAAACTTGACTATTTTTTGGGAACGGAAATCAACTATCGTTCAAACATGACTGTTGTCATGAATTAAAGTAAATATATTAGAGATCTTTTGCATAAAACTAATTTGATTGACGCTCAACCTATATCATCTCCTATGATCTCATTCTGCAAACTATCTAAAACCAAATCAGATTTATCTTCTGATCCCACTCTGTACAAGCCAGTTATTGGAGCCTTGCAGTATGCTACTCTTACAAGACCTCATATTAGCTAATCCATCAACAAAGTCTGTCAATTCAAATCAAACCCTTTGGATGATCATTGGACAGTGTTAAGGGAATCTTAAAGTATCTTAAGGGCATTATTTCTTATATACTTCATATGCAACCAGCCTCAAGAACTCAACCTTTTCCTATCACAGCCATGAGTGATGTGGACTGGGCCTCTGAGATCGACTACGAAGTTCTACTTCTGGATCTGCAATATTCTTGGGACTTAATCTCATTTTTTGGTGGTCCCACAAGCAGCGTGTCATTGCAGGATCAAAGACTGAAGTTGAGTATCGCAAATCTTCTTCAAAAATTCTCAAGATTCAAGATCTTTTGAAAGAACCATCTATTTCTTTCTCCACTCCTATCATGGTATGCGACTATCAAGTGTTGTTGCTATAGCACACTATCCTGTTTGTCACACGAGAACGAAGCATATAGAGATTGATGTCTTTTGTGTTCTTGACCAAGTGTTATCCAAACAAAACAACTTGAAGTTTATAATTTTCCTAGCTTGGATCAGTGGACAGATGTTCTTACCGAGCCTCTTCCTTCTGACCATTTTGAACTTCTTAGGCACAAACTCAATGTGCAGGTTTGTCTACAAAATTCCCTCACCTTGAGTTTGATGGCGTAATAAACAAACATATAAAACATTCAGTTATTCAACTGGATGTTAGCTTTTCTGTTTTCTGTTATGTTTTTGTAACCTCTTTAGAGCCTGTATATGATCAGCTTGTGTAATCTTTCTGTTTTAAGTGAAATAACATTCAGTCCTCCTTTTGTTAAGTTTTTCTCTATTTTTTCTTCGTATAGAAAATCGGATAACCCATAACCATATTGTAAGGTGAGAACTACCAAACCTTAGACAGCAAGGACTATATATGAAAAGTACCCAAACCTTGTATAAAATAAGGATTATATGTCAGAATTTCCGTTTTTCTGTCTTTTTAACTGATCATACCATCTATTAATATTACAAAGATATTCACAGCCATAAATTGCAGTATCGGCCCAATTATTCCAATTCCTATAATTAGGTAATCTAATGAATACACGGATTTCTAATTTAAAATAGACAGATTAGCCAGATTTCTAATTGTTTATTGACAATGTTGAGGTCTCATGTCAAATCTATATGAGCAATACAGTGTCAATCAGCACCAAGCACAAAAAGTTACATTTAAAATCCAACATTATGCATAACTAAAGATGCCATCAACAGTTCATATGAGACAAAAACCAGTAACCTCATGACTAGGATAAAGGAAAGTTGATGGCTTCAAGTTGTAATAATCTCTCAAGCAACTCAGTGGCTTGAACCCTAAAAGATTAAGCTGTCCGGTTGAAATTCTTTTAACTTCAGATAGTTGCTCCATCGAAAATATAACATTCTGGCTGAAAAAATAAATAAAATTATAATTAGAAAGAAAAGGAAACAACAGGATCTCAAGAAATAGAATAAGGGCATCTGAAGTATTTTTACAGGCATGCAAATAGAAATTTCATGTCAACCAGTCCAACAAAGCGATGCTTCCACAAATTTTCGGAGTTGCTTTGTACACTGTATATCCTACAGCTGGACTATGGTTGGTTATTCTAATCCCCTTTAAAAGCTGCAACTCTGCATCCATTTCAAACTACAAAAAAACTTCCACCTTTCTAAAATTATGGTCTCAATTTTAAATAAAAAACAACCACAAGAACATAATTTCCAGAAATTAAGTGAAAAAACACCAACTTTTCGACAACCAACTAAGCTTAGGTAGACCTGGGTAATGTTTGATCCCTTTTCTATTTTTCTTTTTTCAATTTAGTATATTTCACTTAGCATTACAGAAAAGACCACTTTATTTTCATTATTTCTTTAAAAATCCTAAAAATGAGAAACAAAATCAAAGAAAGATAATATTTAACATGTCACTTGAAAATGGAAACAGAACCAAAAAAAAAAACTAAGCCTTTTATTCAATCAACTAACACCAATTTCATTTTGTCAGTGACAGCTAGCTAGCTTAGTTTTGGCAGGCACCAAAAAGGGTTTGGTGATGGGGAAAACCCTTAATCCAGTTTAATTTTAGTCTACATAGAAGGAGATTGACAGAAGAGATGTTCTTATTCTTGATGATCACTGTGTTCTATAATTACTATCATCCAAAAACCAGATAGCAGACCATCCCCCAACCTCTCTGCAACTAGTGGCTTTTCTTTTAAGAACATACCCTCTCCTTAATCAAGCAAAAACATCTCAACAAGCATGATGATACATTACTACTCTTCCCTAGCACCACAGAAGAACACCTAAAAGTTTTCACCACCAAATCAGCAACCTCAACACGGATATAATAATTGTAAATGGAATTAAAGGTATTGGTGAACAAACCCAACTGAATATAACCAATGATAAATGGTCAACCATACAGCAAACCACCCTTCCAGCTACTCAAGTTCATAGATACCTTCTGAAGCACTGAATCCCAAAAATGAAAAATCCAATGCACTAAAACTCCCCCAAAAAAAATGTGATGATATTATTCACCCGTATATTTTCAAAAACTAAACAAAACAACCTAACATCTTCCTTCAAAAACATATTTGTCCCAGAACAAATAACTGGATATGTCGAGATCCCAAAAACTCCTGTTCTCAACAATGATAGCAATGCCTCATATGGTAGTTAATATAAGTTGTCAAAACAAATCTATATAGAAAAAATTGAAGTCCAGAAAATTGTCCAAACATGCAAACTAAATACAGATGAAAGCATAAAATGCATACTTTTTAACGTAAGAGTCTCTCTGAACAAGTGGCTCTTTTTAGAGAACCTAAACTTTCCTTAATCCAGCAAAAACCTCTTGACAACCATGATGCTACATTACTACTCCTTCCTAGCACTGCAGAACAATTCCTAAAACTTCTCACCATCAAATCAGCCACTTCAATTGGGATCTCCTAATTCTAAATGGATCAGAAGGTATTGCCGAACAAACCGAACTGAATATAAGCAACAATACATGGCCAACTACACAAAAAAAGCATCCTTCCAACTACTGCCGTTCTAAGATATCTTTGGAAGCCTTGAATCACAAAAATGAAAAAGCCCAAGCATTATCACTCAATAAAGATTGCAATGATACTTTCACCCCTATATTTTCAGAAACTAAACCATCTCACATCCTCCTTCAGTGACAGATTTGTCCCAGAACAAGTAACTGGCTATGATCGGATCCCAAAAACTCCTTTTCTCAGCAACGATAGCAATGCCCCATATAGTACAGTTAATATCATTTGTCAAATCAAATCCAAATAGAAAAAATTGAAGTGAAGAAAATTGTCCAAACATTAAAATTAAAAACAAATGGAAGTATAAAATGCATACTTTTTATAACGTAAAAACTCTTCAGTAGGTTCTTCCACCACTGCACCAGTATCAACACAAACGAAAGTTCTTTCAATCTGCATCATCAAACCAGTTTACAATTATGTTATACAGCTCTAAGAGCACTCAGCATTATGGTTTGACTAAAAGAATATAACCAATGGGAATTCAAGAACGTTGTTATTCCACAGATAAAATCATGTAACAAAAAAGGGAATGATTATAGAACACTAACAACAAGAAAAATAAGGCAGCAATTTAATTGCAGTAGCTTGATTTTCATGAAACTACCAGGAAGTCATAGAAAAAGTCCATAGAAAAATGAGGCTGCAATTTATTTGCAGTAAGAAACTACCAGGAAGTCAAAAAAGTCCATACACATTCTTTCTCCAAAGTAATGATAATAGTACACAAATGAATTTTAGAAAGCAGACTGATAGGATACGTCCTCCTACTACAAAGGTTTATGAAAGAAGAAATAAAGGAAATGGGAATTGAGCTATGTGACATAATTAAGTAGTTGGGAGTCAGTTACCATGACAGTAGAGCTAGCTAAAGAATAAGGGAGATTTGTAGAAATGCTTTTGGGGTATAGGGAAAAATGGAGGAAAAAAATTATGTGGGAGGATGCTGAACCCTTGAAGAGCCAGAGTTATTGTTTCTGTAATACTTTTCATTCACAGAAATATACGGTTTTGTCTGTTTTATCTCTGTAAACTTCATCTTCTATAAGTCTTCTGATCCAGTTTCCATACTCACCTATATCTTTCTTGGCAATCTATATACAATAGTTATGGATACGAGGATCATGTCCAATTTCAATAGGGAACATCATTTCATTGTTATGTAAATTCTACAAACAGAACAATATGAGTAAATTCTCAAATTTAAATTGTAACATTATACCATTCCCTGGAAATAGACTATTTTCAAATTTAGATTATCAAATTAATCACCTTCAGAGGACGATTAGTAACAGAATCAAGCCATGTGATAGCTCCTACACATCAAAAGCATGGAGTGTCATTAATTTAGGACAAGCTGAATATGTATAACCTATAATTTTCCAAGTTAAAAACTAAAGGAACCAATGAAAAAGCTTGCAGAGGCCACACTGGACATAACAAAATACTAGAACAATGAAAATGAATTATGCAAAAAATACCTTCTAAAGCAGAA
>Ga0209389_1004496_pt1 | contig 11631 bp, 5 predicted proteins | sample CowpearedBW_FD_187526 | JGI IMG/M metagenome (GOLD analysis project Ga0209389, IMG submission 187526) | Root nodule microbial communities of legume samples collected from California, USA - Cow pea red BW (SPAdes) (version 2) | ecosystem: Host-associated > Plants > Roots > Nodule | place: USA... | reverse complement strand
GCTAAAATAATGTATGTCAATTAAAAAAAATTTATATCTCACATTTGAATATTTCTATTATTTTTATTTATTGTATATTTTTCTTTCACGTAAGAATATTTAATACTCTCAATTTAAGTATTTAATAGCATAAACCTTTCATTTAATAGGTAGTATAAAAAAAATATCTTTACTTATTATTAATAATTTTTGTTTCATTTGAAGAAATTTTTTGTTTCGCTAAAACAATTTTCGTTATTTCTCAACCATTGAGTATTTATTTTGTTCTTTCCGTCATTTTGATCAAGTGATGTATTATAACTTTTATTAGTGTATAAAAAAGAGATTCATTAGAATTTAAAAAATTTAAGTAAACAAACATTTAAAATATATTTTAATTTGAATATTTGTTTTTTTTATATTTTTTATATGTTTGCAAATTTAATAAATATTTTGGTTCTCATGAAATTTTATTTGGTATTCTAATCTAAAATGTAAATAATTATAATTTATTTAAGAGTATTTGATATCAAAAAAGCAACCATCCTCCTAATATTGAATATTTGATAATATAATGTTTCCTTTACCGTAATTTTTATTATTTTATAAAAATTAATATTGAAGTAGTAAAACGGGTACGGGTATGGGTACGAGATTATATCTGTTACCCGGTGGGGATGGGGATGAGACAAAAGTTTGATACCCGTTGGTTTTGGGTATGGGGATAAGGATGAATTTTTTCTACGAGGATAGGTATGAGATAGTGAAACCCGTCCCCACCCCGCCCTGTTGCCATCCCTATTCAAAACAATAAGTTCAGAGTTCATACCAGAATCACCAAAATTGAATCACCTAGACTGTCCAATTGTAGTTCAATTCCAGAATATTCTTTCTCTAATTAATCATAATCAAATTGGCACCTAGCAAATCAAATAAACCAAAATTTCTCAACTAGGTACAACATTTCTAAGACCAAAGTGCAATTAGAAACAAACATAATTAATAAGTAAGTAAAACTGCAACAGTTCAGACAAAGTAACAAATATGTAAGAAAAGTTATACAAAGCCAAAAACAAGTTATGTGTAGCAGGTTTCCATAAATCTGCCAAAATAGGGAGTAGAGAAGTCCATAAATCTCCCAAAATCACTTTATATATATTCAAACAAGTTAGAAACAAGTTGATTAAATTATGCGCAACAGAAGTTATTCAAGACTTGCTATAAATTTGCCCCAAGTCCATAAATCTGCCTCAATGCCATCTCAAACACTAACACTTTAAATGCATGGCCACCCTAATAAACTCTTGACAACACTCACGTGAAATAAAACTGAATTTGACTATTCAAACAAAAGAAAAAACAGAACGTGAAAGCAAAAACATTGATTTTAACGTAGTGCAACTACCTTTAGACAAACCAATCATGTGGGAAAACCAAAAAAGGACACATGCACAAATATGTAAACACCAATACACAAATTTAACCATGTTCAAGTAGTGATGAGTCATTATTTTCCTCCATTCCACTAGCCTTTGTGTACCCACTTTATAGTTGTTTAGTGCTTAATTATTTATCTTTAGAGTGTTTTCATCTGTTGGGCTTTATTAGGACACTGTTCCGAATTTGGGTTAATTTCACATTATTTGGCCTAATTTTTGTTTTTAATTATTTTTAGGTATTTAGGTGAAGCAATTTTGGAGCCTGGACATTAATCTTCGGATGAAGAGAGTTGCCACGTCATTTCCACATCATTGCCACGTTTGCGCCATGTTAGTCAGCCTGTCCACATCATTAGGCCAACATTTTCAGCCCATAGTGGCATTTTTGTAATTTTGAGTGACAGAATGACATTTTTGTAAATAGGAGTGGCAGATTTGATGTGACCACGTTCTTTTAGGGTTTTCTAGCATGACAACCATTTCATTTTCTTCCCCCAATCTGTTTTGACGTTTTGGAGAGTACCCATGCTTAAGGTTCATGCATTTTGTTGATTCTTCCATAAATTGGAGCAATTAGTAACGTTTTATGCACATTATCTCTTTGAATTTGTGTTTTTTGTCTTATTTTGTCCTCTTAACTATGCATTTTAGTTCGTATTTCAGTCTATGGGCAACTAATTTTCGTATGCATTGATTCCTTGCAAAGAATGAAATGAAACCTTGAGATTAATGTTTTGTTCGGTTGTGTTTTGTTATTTCTTTTTTGTGGATTTGCGTGTGCATTTTAATTGAAGAACCTAATATGTTTTTGCTTAATTTTCAGAGTAGGAAATTCGTTTTAGTTGATTTTCATGCTTAATGAACTGTGATAAATTCATGAACGTTTGCATTGCTTAATTGCATGTTGAATTTGTGGTTAACCTCTGCTTAGTTGTTTAATAGCGAGTTTCATGAGGAATAACAAAACCAATTCAGTTTGTAATCTCTGATGGGTGAAATTTCATTCGCAGCAAGGAATCGTTGTTGTTTTCGTGACTGTTTAATAAAAACTGCAATTACGTTTTAGTTATTTTGTGTTGAAATTGAATCTGCCAAACCCTCTATGTTATAGGTGTTTTGTTTGTCTGGAAAATGAAGCTTTGAACAAGAATATTGGTCGTTGGGAGACGACTCTGGTTGGTTACCACATATTGCATTTTTCTGTTTTAATGTGGTGGGATACAACCTTTATCATGTAGTAAGAGTAAAAGAGAAAAAGAAAGCCCATTCATGTCAAGAAAGAAATACATTCACAACTAGCTACTCATTACATTAAGGCTACCAAGTGTTGTAAGACCCGAGAAATTTAAATAATTAAATAAATAATTATTTAATAAATGTGGGTAGTGGGAGCTTTTATGTCATTTAATGCTAACTTGTGTGATGTGGAAAAGTACTAGCTTAGGTGGTTGAGAGTACTTGGTTGTGTCGAGAGGACTTGGGTTGGAATCCTTTGTATTCAATTGTGTGATTATTTTTGTTGGTATTGTTTTATTGTATGCTTAATCGTGTTGGGTGGCTGGGAATTCATAGATGTATAAGAATTGTCAAGAAACATGAAGTGGCTTGATGGTTGTGCATTGCTTGGTAATGGGATGGACGTGGGTTTGAACCTTGGCCTATGCAAAATAACTTTCTTTTCGCTAAAGTCATTTTTGGCATGTTCTGAAGGGCTAGAAACCCTAATTTATGGGAGGCAGCTAGGAGGGATTGGAAATCTTGATTTGATGGTCATTGAATACTCCCTTAAACTCACTTTAATAGAATTTTCGTTTTTGCTACCATGAAGCCCAATTAAAGCATAGTTAAGAGCTTCATTAAGGGGGAGAGAGAGAGAGTTTGAGGCTGCCATTGTAGCTCATTGTGAGGAGAGAATTTACAAAACATCAACTATGCAAATTGAGTGAGAAGGAAGGCTGGTATGTGTATTGAGTGGAGGCAAGAGGGGAAGCCTTTTTGTAGAACCAAAAGCAACGCTCGAATTGTGAAAGTTTGATCAAGGAAAACCAGGTTAGGGGAGTTCCACCTGTTGTTAAAGTTTAAATTTGCATGATTGTGTATTGTATTGAATGGTGCTTGAGGTGTATGTCTCTGCCATGCTCTAATTCTTTTCGCGTTTTTGGATTTTTCCAGAAACCGCATGGCGGCACATGAACTGCCGCCAGGTAACACATGTATCTGAACCCAATTTTCTGGGTTTTCCTATGAACCACCTGGCGGCTAGGTGCGACCCGCCAAGCGACGTGTACTGATTTGCCTAGTTTGTAGTTTTGGTGGTTTCTGCGATAATTTAGATGCTCGAGTTGATTCTTTACGTATGCGTGTGTGAATTTGAATGTGGATAATTTCTTGTGAGTTAAACTTTATATGAAATTGGTATGAATTGAGATCCAATTGGGGGTTAGGGTTCATATGGGATTTGAAATGAGGAAATATGTTTGGGATTAGGATTGATGTACTATTTGCATGAAAATAATATTGAATTGGATTGGCAGGAACTAGTGTGATATTGAACATTAAAATTACGTTAGATTCTGTGTTGGAATTATGATTTGGGACTTTAGGGTTTACACAGGTGTAGGAAAAATATGGACAGAATCTAGATCTGTATACATCGCCTGGTGGCACATTAGTAGGGCATTTTGATATTTTTGGTGCCGGGATACGTGTAAAACATACGAAATTAAATAATTAGTGATGATTGGGATAAATGCACACAATAAAATAAGGCTTCTGGTTGGACTACGATATGAACTGTGTCTGTTTGAAGACTGCAATTATATGCATTGTGTGCAGTTGATTTAAGTAAATGGAGGATATCTTAATTCGTAAAATGATGGTTGCATAGTGGATTGTATCATAGTTAAGTTAATAGTGTGACCTTAATTGTAAAATCTATGAATTGTTGTATGGTGATTCAGTCATAGAGTTATGACTGGATAAGTGTAAAAGTGTTATGAATTGTGTGTTGTATGTTTAGGGGTTCATGGGAACTTGTTCAAAAGTGCCAAAAACCAGTAGCATTGTGTTACTAGTATGACGCTTGGTGACGTGGAACGAGCCGCTAGGCGATAAAGATCCAAAACAATGGCAGTGACCACTGGACTCGCGTGGCGCCTGCAGCAGGGGATCTTTCGCCAAGCGAAAATGGGGGACAGGAGCACTGAAGGGCGTTTGGCGCCTAACGTTGTGTGATACCGCCAGGCGGTCTGGAACCAAGTTTTGCCTAGTGATGCGAGTGGTGCGCCAGACAATTTTAGGTGCAGAGTTGGATCACGAGGAGGATTCCTACACAGCTTTGAATGAAGGTCATGATGTATTGGGGTAACACATGACCACTCGAGGTTGTAGCCTGGTGGTTTTGGAAGTCCAATGGAGTGTGTGAGATCGTGGCTCATACGGATGGGTTCCGGAAGATTGTCCTATTTAGTGTAATTGATGAATTTGGTAATCTTGGGACAAATACAGACTGCGAATCATATTGAGGAACCTCACTTGGTGTTGCAAATCGTGATCTTGGCAAATTATTCCCACGTGTGGACTATTAGGTGGTGGCCTGTAGTCGGAGGGACGAGTAGACATTCGTGGTAGCAAAGGTCGATCATCGTACTCATCAAAGGGTGTAGAATCAAGAGGTGCCCAACGGAAGGTTTGGAAGTTGAGGATTAAGGATTTGGGTGTTAACACAGGTCATGGATTTGAATTGCTTTATTAATTCATGTTGTCATTTTTATTTTATTTGAGCTTACCCTATCTGTGTATGTTTGGCGATGATCATGTAACTTGTTACATGGGAGCAGATGTTGATGCAGGTGAGCACGCGAATGCTTAGAATCAGAGTGGGGTCAACCGGGGAGTTTTACTTAGTGATGTTTATGAACTATTTTGTAATGGATATTATAAACAGTTTATATTTGTAATAATCGAACGTCGTATGGATTTTATAATTGGCACGTTGAAATAAAGTTTTAAATTTTCCTATTTTTTGGAAAGTACTTTCATAATAAATGTAAGACCCAATATTTTCTGCCCTTATGTTTAAGGGCTGCCCCAAATCTAATTGGGCCTAAAGGCTGGCCCATGAGGAGCCAAAGACCCTAAACCAGCCTAACATTCTCCCTCTCATCTCACTTTCAGAAAACATCAATCCTCAAACCCCTTCGTTCTCAACAGAAGCTCTGCTAGGGTTTGATCCTTAGCCTTTGTCAAGTTTGCTCAAGCTCTTTCGACTCTATGTAAGTTGCTTCTTAGCTCATACTAGATCTCTCCTAGTCTTATTTTCCTGTTTACTCTAAGGCTCATCTCAATGCCGTTGTTCTGTTCCATTCTGTTGTGTTTCCAGCTCGCTAAGTCATTCCCGGAGCTGTGGTGCTCACTGTTTGTGTATACGAGTCATTTGGATAGCTCTTTCCAGGTAAGGGAAGTTAGGGCTTTGTGTTTTAAATGATTTTTGGCCTATTCTTGGTTCTATTTGGTGTTGTATGGGCTATATGTTACTATGAACATGTGAAGTGCTTGTGGTTGTTGTTTGGTGCGAAAATGTGACTGCTGCAGGTGAGAACATGGGCGAGAACTGATAGTCTCGCCCAAGCGAGCTAGTCTCGCCTAAGCGAGACTGGTAGAGGCTCGCCTAGGCCTTCTGCGTGAGCTGTCGCTCAGGATGGGCCATCCTTGTTTTGAGCGAGTGGATGCCTCGCTCAGGCGAGGATGTCTCGCCTAAGCGAGCTAGTGCGAATGGCCACTGTTCCAGATTGTCGAGCTCTCGCCTAGGCAAATGGAGCTCACCTAAGTGAGACCCTTTTGCTTGAGCGAGGGCTACGCGAGGGGTAGGTTTGCTCCTTGTTTTCTTTGTTTTGGATATTAATCATATGCTTGGACTGATTATGTCGTTTAAAGTATGAAATGAGAGACTTTGTGTGAATATGATGAATTATGGTTTGTGACTTATGAGTTTGACATGAATTGAATATGATGAGTTGGGTATGAATTTGATATGAGATATGGAGTGGTTCATGGGTGGGCAAATGACGAATTTTGGGTATGATCTTGGCATGTGATTTCAATGAAATGGTTGGTATCAAAATGGCTTGGTGTTGGTACGAGGGGAAATTCTATATTCATGTTAGGGATGGATGAGTTGGAATGGAATTCAACATGGAATGTGAATGTGGAATTGGTTATAAAGGTGGGCATGAGAGTTTTGTGCATGATAATTATTACTTTATTGATTGAGTATGTTTGGTCTGTGTCAGTGCGTAAATCCTTAAAATTCTTTAGGTGAAATTTCAGGGTAGTGCTTCAATGGTCGGGACGTAATTCCATGGCTCCTGCTAGTGGGTGTCCATGGTGGTGCCTCATCTATATAATTTGGTAAGGATTGCATCCTGACACTCTAAGAAGTCAGTTAGTCTCACTTAGAGCGGACTGACTCTTGTGGTGAGAGTAGCAGGAGGCCTGAAACTCATTAAGGGCTAACCTTGTGTGTGAGGGAATTGATTCATTGTAACACTTGTAACACATAGCTTGGGGGTGAGCAGAGGTCTCCACCACAAGTGCAAGCATTCGCTGACTCCGACCAGGTTATATATATCCAGATGAGTCGAGTCGAGTCTTAGTGTATTGATTGAAAGGTCATAACGTGCTTGGATTATATATGTATATTGGACTGTGAAGGTATATTTGATTGCATGATAAAAATCTTGTTGCCTCTAGCTTACCCTTTGCTTGTTTGATTTCTCTGTATGTTGTTCCTCTACCTTTGCGATGATCATCAATTTATTGATGGGAGCAGATGCGAGAGGTACTCGTGGTCAACGGGGAAAGATGATTCCACTACTTAGTCTTCTCGGGCTGGACTTCCTATCCTTCTTGGGCTTTCTTTAGGGCCACGGCCCATGTACTTGTCCGTCTTTAAATTTCTATATGATTCCAGTAAATTGTATAACTTGTTTCTTTTTTGGGCATCGTGGTGTGCCTTGGATAGTAAAGAGTTATGTTTAAACTCCAAGACTGTGTGGTTATATTATAATTGTGTGACACTTCTTTTAATTATGCTTATTAATTAAATGGGACGTTAGAGTCGCGTTGAAGTAAAGTCTTAAATTTTCCTGTTTTTTGGAAAGTACTTTCAAAATAAATGTGATTTATTATTATATTTCTTATTTTAATTTTAAATAAGTAATTTCCGGCTAGGATGTTACAAATGTTATTTGTGAATCACAAAACATCAACATGTTACAACTGAACAAATGCATAAAAACTAGAGCATTGCACATCTAAATTTAAATAAAGTAAATAATAACTAAAGCAAAAAAAACCAATACAGCAAAGTCTTACTTTTGTTCCAATTTGCTAAAAAAGAAAGTACCAAATGGTAAATTCAACCACAATCCATGAACGACGTAGCCTGTAAAAGTATTTTGTAAGCGTGAAGTGTTTTTCTAATCAAGCAAAATCAATATAGGAAAATAATGCAAACAAACAATGAAAAGAACACGTACTAAGGTTGTATAGCCTCTGATTTCATATATAAAAAGGATCGAAAGTAGGATTCCATAAATCACGTAAGGCTTGGATTACTGAAATCAATTTTAGGTCATGAAAAAGCAACAACAATAGTGGGTACATCAAGAATGAGTACATGAAATAAAGGTGCAACATAAGTGGTTGAACGTAAGTACATATGTCAGAATCAGTGTTATTAACACGTGAAGTGGTTGAGAATGATGTAGATGAGCCAACAACAACCATAACAGAAGCTATTTGAATTAGTAGCCTATATGAATTACCCAGAAGCTAGATGTAACCATAACAATTCATTCATAAGCAGTTAAACAACCATCAAACAAGAAACACAAGGTACATTCTCATAATTTAAGAATAGAACACAAATTTAGTAGGGGGTACATTCTCAGACATTGCCACTTACTTTCCTTGATGGTGCAACCACAAATTTAGCAACCTCCCTCGCAGCCTCGCTCACGCGAACATCTCTGCCAATGAATGGGGTTCCCTATGCCTCCCTCGTAGCTTTGATGTTCTTAACCTACAAAACACTACATAATTCAAAACACATGGATGGGATGGCAAAAAGAAGAGAAAAAACCCACACTCACCAACAACTTATCCGTCAACGATGTGGTGGCGTGAGGATTGCAGCAGCGGCAAAGTCACCACACAAATTACTCAGGCAATAGTGTGAGCAGCATTGAGGAGTTGGCACCGACGACACCGTCGTTCTTGTCAGCTCTCCGGCAGTAAGGGATCTTCGTCCAGGAGACTGAGATTTTCGGGAAGAAGAAGTTTCGATTTTTAGGGAAGCGTTCTGATTTAGGGGAGACACTACTATAGTAATGCTTATCCACAACTAACCAAAGCCTATGAAGACAATTCTAAATTCGTCATTGATTTAGGTTTTGTTAAAAACAGTAAACAACAACGACAGTTATAGTCATAACCATCATTAATTATGGATTTTTTTTAAAGCGAACTTTGTTTAATGTCTTATTAATGTCTTATTCATACTTGTAATTCAGAAAAACAGATCCAATTCAAAAACAAAATTCCAATTCAGACCTAATTCAAAAACAAAATTCCAATTCAAATAAAGTTTAAATTCAGATAAAATTTCAATTTAAACAGTTTCATCAAAATTACAAATTACAAATAACTTATATGATAATATAAGTCTAATAGCATAAATTTAACCTCTAAAATGTTTAAGTTTTGCGGTAGACAGTCGCAACTGTCAATAAAAGTCATACAATTTATCGACGGATAATTGGTCTTATGTTTTATCACTAAATTATCAACAAATACATTCGTCAATAAATTCAACATTAAATTCAACATTTACATCACCGGTAAATTCTTCAGTAAACCAAATTTTTAAAGAATCTGTGTCGATGAATATCCGTCGGTTTTGTAATGTAAGGATTCTAATTGCAAAGTGAATAAAAATAGAATATGAAGAGAAAATAAGTTTGAGTGAAAATAATTCGAGGAATAAGAAGTTGAAGCAACAATGACATCGCCTATTGCTTTATCTTCTAAGCTCTCTGTTATGCTTGTCTAGAAAAGTTTCCTTGGGAGTTGACAGTGAAGTCTCTACGAGGGTTCGCGTGAATAATAAGACTTAATAAGAGTTCATGGTGAATAATAAGACTTAATAATGGAGGTAAGAGATATAATGAATGTTTCAAACTAAAAAGTTTGTGAAAGAAAAAAAAAACTTAAAACAAGAGAAAAAAACTTTTTTAAAATATAATGATTTAATTAAATAATATAAATTATGTTAGTTAAAATGCACGATTCTTTTAAAGTAATAAACCGTGACATTTTACATATAAAATATGTAAAATATCATCGTTTATCAGTGATCGTATTATGTTGTAAAAATTGATGATTTTCAACAAGTGTCAAAGTATCACAATTTTTACACGATTTTTTATAGTAAAATTTGAGAGGATTAAGGTTTGAATTAATGAGTTGAGTACTGTTAACCACGAAAGAACTATAAAGAACATTACTTATGTAAATTTGGTCGTTTTAATTACTCCAGTCTAAGTCTGTTAATTAAATTTCACCATGTGATGACTTTTCACTTCTTCTCCTTGGAGATTTAGAAACCCTTCAAACAAGCATCACATGAAAAAGGAAAATAGAATAGTGTCTGAACAAAACCTCTAAATTATTAGAAAGTCATCACATTCTTTGTTGATAACATGCCATGGACATAACTGGGAAAAATCAAAACAAGAAAGAAACAAACAAAGGTTCAAGAAATAGTACAAAACCACACACATAAATTTTTAAGGTTGTCTGTGTCGTTGATGGTGTTCAGAGTTTATCCCTGGTGAATTCTGCAGAAGAAGCTTCTTCTGGTCTGTGAGCTTTCTGCATCTGAGATTGATTATTATGAGAGTTTGAATCTTCTGTTGCAGCAGCGTTTGCAACATTGCGTGCACTTGCAAACATATGAACTGGTTGAGAGTGAGCGATGTTTCCCCCTTCAAGGGGAGTGCCATTGACATACGCCACCCTCACTGCTTCATCTTCAGAAACCCTAGCCTGTGCTGTTCCATACTTTATGTCTTCTTTACTCTTCGCCATGATTGCTTAACTCAACTATGATGTTATTCGGTCGAAGTGGGTTGGATTTATTGCCCTAATCGCTGTGATACGTGGCTTGCTCTTTGCATGGTTATGCGACAAGTGTGTGTGACAAAGGTTGAGGATGCAGTGAATGGTGACATGTGGTGGATGAAGAGAGAACTAGAATGTGTGAAAATAAATATCCATAACTCCAACTACAAAACCCAGAGATGTAATTATAGCCTTTTTGTTTAGGGGTGAGGTAAAGTTATTATATATGAAAATTAACTTTTTAATATTTAATATAGAAAAAACATAAACATGTCTTTATTTTATTTATTTAAAGTTATCTTTTTCTTTAACTTAAAATAGGTTTTTAATATTTCAATTTTTATAATTTAAAAAAATTTGTAATATTTAAAATAAGCTTTCTGTAGGAGAACTTGGGAGAGGTAAAATTATTGTGAAAGGCTATTTTTTAATATTTAATATCGAAAATATTAAACGTGGCTTTATTTTTTTTTTGTTTACAATTATCTTTTTCTTTAATCTAAAATAGGCTTTTACATTTCAATTTTATAATTTAAAATAATATAATGAATAATTTAAATTAAGTTTGAAGATTATCTTTTAATTTGATACAAAAGATTTCACGCTTACATTGTATTTATAGCATCTTCTCTCTTCTGGCCTTGCCCTTAATAATAGGATAACTAAATCGATGAAAAATAATAATAAAAAATCAATTAATTTTTTCTTAAATTGATTTGGATTTTTTTTTTCAGAAATCAAGAGTTTTGATTTATTTTCTGGTTAAACATTTTAAATTAATTATTTGAATATTATTATATTATTTATTATTTTATTTATATATAGAAAAGATGTGTGTTATAAGAAAATTTATTATATCCTATTCAATTTATATTTATAAAATTGGAACAAAGGACTACGGTAAACATTCGCTTAAGTATACACTCATTTAAGTTCGTATCCCGTCAAAATTCGCATTTTGGAAAATTTTGTTAATTTTATTTTCAAAAAAATTCGTAAAATCATTTGACTTTATATTTCGTTATATATA
>Ga0209389_1004467_pt1 | contig 11660 bp, 6 predicted proteins | sample CowpearedBW_FD_187526 | JGI IMG/M metagenome (GOLD analysis project Ga0209389, IMG submission 187526) | Root nodule microbial communities of legume samples collected from California, USA - Cow pea red BW (SPAdes) (version 2) | ecosystem: Host-associated > Plants > Roots > Nodule | place: USA... | reverse complement strand
ATATATATATATATATATATATATATATATATATATAAATTATGGATTAATGAATTGATTTTATAAGTTTTTAATAATTTATTAAATAGTATATTTTAAATAATTTTATTGTTTAAATTACATAAATTAATCGGTTTTATTGTTTCACTTATATAAATTATTTAGAAATAGTATATTTTAAATAATTTTACTGGTTAAACTAGAAAATAATTTTTGTTAAGTAGTTTTATCATTTGAATTATGGAAATTTAAAAATGTTATATATAAAAAGTAAATAAGAAATTAACAAGGTCTCTATATAAATATTATTGTTCTTTTTATTATTTTCTTTTTTCAACTTTTATAACATGAAGTGCATACTTTTTATTGACCATCTGAAAATACCTCCAATTCCATTATATAAGTGTATTTCAACAATTATTTTATATATTTTTACCTTCTGATAAAAAACAAAACATACAACATTCTCTTTTGAAAACAATTATTCTCTTATTACTTTCACCATCTATAAAATAGTAATATATAGTCTTAGAACTTTAGAGTTTTATTAAATTTTGAACAATATACAAGATATGTTTTAAAATTTTAAATCCATTCCTATTATTATTAACTTGATTTTGTTGATTTCATTTTCGACCCTAATTTTTAAATTTTAATTTAAAATTGATTTTGAGAAAAATAAATACCCTTGGTCTATAAAAACTGCATTCTATTAATTTCATTAGGATGCACAATCAACTCATTGTTACAATATGATTAAAACTTAATATAAAATATATTTTGTCCATCTCATTTGAACTCATAAAAGCATAAGAAGATAAGAAGATGAATATATAATTAATCTTGAAAATAGATTAGGAAAAGTCTAATATACAATAAGAATTTACAATAAAAATTTTAACTACAATTCTTCAAATTCAATATGGGTCTATGCTCAACTCAAATTACATTAAGTAAAAATAAAATTGCAATATATGAATACCATACAAGACTAAAATAACTATTGTTGTGTCCCATGATAAATGAAAAAATCATTTTGCAATTGAATTATAATGGACAACTTAAATGTATCAATCCAAAATTTACATTCTCAAATATATTAATATGAAATTTACACATTGTGAATATAAAAATCTTATTGTAATATACATTTTGAATAATTCATATGGTTATACAAAATATTAGAAAATGAATATATAAATCATCTTGATACTAAATTAAGAAGGACAATTCAAACATACCATCCAAAATTTGCACAATTAGTAAAAGGAATTTTTAAGGCTATAAAAGTTGGTGACCCAACTCTAGCCCTACGACCTTGTGTTGATCCAACAAACCAAAACTTTGGTGTGGTTGAAAATTGAAAAAAAAAATGAGCATGAAGTTCAAAAGAATTGTAACAAAGGAAACCAGAACTACCATGCTTGAAGATTCTTTAACAACTAGAAGAATACGATAACAAGAAGACCACCAAAGTAAATAGGCTACAACAATAAAGATACTACAACATTAAGGAGGTCAGAATAACAACAAGGTCATAACAACCAAAATGATGTTAAGAGCCAAGAGTGATTACAATTATTGTGAGAGAATGAAAATAAAGATTAGGTTAAAAATTTTCTCCACCTACACTTGCCTTACTAAAGTAATAAACTCAAGGAATGAAACCTAAATAACTACACCAATGAAATAGAAAAAAAAAATTAAAAGCTAGTGCAAATGTATAATACCTTAAATAGTTTTGTGAGAATCCTATCCATCAAATGATCCTTTGTACATATTTTATAGTCATCCACTCAGCAAAGAAAATCATCATCATAAAATTAATGGTGATTCAAGATTCAAGAAAGACTACAATGGTAAAGAGATCAATGCATACGAGTTCACTTTCAAAAAAATAAATAATTTATCGACCATCTGAAAATATCTTCAATCCTAGTATGTAATTATATTTAAACAATTATTTTATATATTTTTATAAAACCTTCTTTTGACAAAAAAAAATAATAATATATAACATTCTCTTTGATTTTTTTAATAAGAAATTATTCTCTTATTACTTTCACCATCTATAGAAATAGTAATAGTCTTAGGACTTTAGAGTTCTATTAAATTTGGAACAATATATACAAGATAGGTTTTATAATTTTAAATCCCTTTCTATTATTATTAATTTTATTTTTGTTGATTTTATTTTCAACCTTAATTTTTAAATTTTAATTTAAAATTAACCTTGAGGAAAACAAAAAGCCTTGGTCTAAAATTAGTAGTATTATTATTATTATGAATTATTTTTACTATATTAACTATATGGGATTTTAAATTAAAGTTAATTTTTATTTTTGTATTGATTTATTTTTCAATACATGCCACAATATGAACATATGTTATTTAATTATTACTTACTTAGGTTGTACTTAATAAATCATATCTCAATATCTTCAAAAGTTCAAAAAATTAGTTATTAGTATAATTTTAAAAGTGTTTTTAAATTTTGCCCAATACTAAAAGAAAAGCATAATGGTTGTAGACTTCAAAAGAAATTCTAAATCATCGAAGAAAAGTAACTTACTTTCCAGAACACTCAAATCAAAGCAAGAATCTAGAAGACGCATGTCATGTTGACACTATGTTAACATCATTTCTACGAAGGACTATGATCTTTTGATAAACGTTTTTTTGAAAAAGTTTAACAAAGTTTGTTTTTTAACACACACTAAACATTTTTCTTTTCTTTCTAAGTCATATCAAATCTTTATTTCATCCATTAAAGTATTACCATGTGTACTTTTGACAAAAGTTTGTTAATAAAACTTTGTCAAAACATAATTTCCCTTATGTTAAATACCAACATTATGAACTAAATTTTGATGTCTTTCTCCTGTTAAAGATTTTCTCCTCGTGCTTCTCACTATTTTAAAATTTGATTTACAGATCATAATTGATGTAGGTATTAAACTCCTGTGTGTTACTACATTTTGTTTAAATTACCTTCAAAATACAAAATGAACAAATAAACATAGGAAAATGTTATTTAGATATGAAAACCATCTAATACTGGGAATCACTTTTAGAACATTAATAATAAAATAATTAGGAGTCCATGGGAAAGAGTTTGAGAAGTTCTATTGAATAGTCTTTTTATACATAAAATAAAAGTACATCGAAAGAATGTTACCAACCGTTCCCATGTTTCATAATTCAAATTTGACTATTACTCTTTTGACGAGTGTACCATGATAAAATATCGAAATCATTACTTTAACGGAAAGGTCTTCAAAGTGGACCACCAAATTACCTTGTGTTTATGTTGTCATATTCTTTTTATTTTATTTTTTGTTGGGATGTGCTCAACAATAATTAAGTAGATTAGATCAATAAGATTACACAGACAATAAAGCATTAATAATGAATAAGATTAATAATAAGATTGTTGAGTACATACAATTCTAGTGTGTCCAAAAGAGAAAAAAAAAAGTAATTCCTATTATTTTAGTTATTGAATAAACTAATTATCACTTAAGATATCCATTACAAAAATTGTATAATACTCCTATAACTTTTTAATCTAAAACAGAAGTGTTAATTATTTGCTAATTTATTCAATTAACATTTCTTATTTAGAAGATTTAAGAAATATATAAACAATACGACAATACTTGTAAAATTCAGCCAGAACCTGCTGTGCCCACACGTGATATTCGTTCCCCCGAATATTCCACCCAGTGCTCAGACTACAACGATGTTCATTCGCCGCATTTCTGTGCATCAAGCATCTTTTTACCGAGTATTTAAATAGCCACATAAAATTATCCAATGTTCTTCTTATATCATAAAAAAAATTCTTTTAAGTCAAAGATATTACTTCTGTTTTATAAATCAAGTGTTGCTATTAGATTATTTTCATAAATTGAAAAATATAGATAGGAGAGTACACCAACTTTTTTTTTGGAGTTTTATATTTTGCATGTCAACTTATGACAACATTTTAAAGATATTAGTAGTCCATTATTTTCTTTTCAAGTATTAGATTTTTGCCAAATCTTATTTATTTATCATTCTCAAAATTTATAATGACCTATTACTTTCTTATTCATTGTTTTCTTACGCTACCTTTAATTAATTTATAATATATATATATATATATATATATATAAACATTTTAATATAAAAGGATAAGAATAATATAAAAAAAAAAAGCACTGCATACCTCAATTGAAGAGCAACATTAACAAAAAATAATTAACATCATCTTAAAAAATTAAACTCAAACTATATAGAGTGATGGTACTAAAATCGATAAACTCAATTTTCTAATTTAAATTTTAAACTGCAATCTTGCAAAATAGAATCCTTCCCTAATAGCAGAAACAAAACTATGACTACTTTATTAATAATCATCACTTAATAAACATTTCTACTTGGATCATCTTGTCCGAACAAAACGACACCTTCAGCTTCAAAATCGGTGTCGTCAAACCCCACCGACCTGCAACTAGTGCTATTCACAGCCATCTGAACCGGGTCTGCAGTTCGGCGACACGGACCGAACCACTTGTTCTGCATGTACCGGTTCTTCCTCCATGGGGGAACCGGAAGGCCCTTGCTCCTGAAACACCACATTAAAGCCTCGCACAGCTTCGAAACGGTGCGTTTCAGCTCCTCCTCACATCCAACAAAGATGCATGGAACAGCAGCAAGCACATCCGAGAACCGTCGTGTCGGCCGTACAATTTTAAACTGTGCATGGAAGTCAAGGTCCACAAAGTATCGCCATTTGGCAGCATCAGAATGGACCACGTCGATGAACTCATGGCTCCCGCCCAAGGCGTCTGGTGTGGTCTCACACACTGCCGCATTGTGTCGCCTGTCCCGGAGAAACGCCACCACCTTCTGACGGAACAGCGCAGCTTCTCGCTCCCTCAGAAACCCAAACTTCTCTGCAGCTTCAGAAACATGTGCGCTAAGTAAGTTCCGGTAAGTGTCCGCATTGTAAAGTGAGATGGCGAGGCCGGATGAGTCAGTCACAGAATCGGCCAAGTCTTTGACTGAGTCAACTCGGTCACTGTCGGATTCATCAAATGCTGAGTCCTCGCTGCTGCTGTTAGTGTCTTCTTCTTCAAAGAAACCATGGACGAGATTAGACAGGGAGAGGGAGTCGCTGTCATCGGAATATTGGGTGCTGGAGTTAAAATTCCACTGATCGGCGCTGACAAGTCGGGCTCGAGCCTGGTCGTCGAAGGGGTAAGTGACTCGCTTCTTTCTTGGGAAAGTGGGCATTTGGTGAGTTTGAGAGAAAAAGAGAGAATTTTTTGAAGTGGGTATTGGGGTGAGTGGTGAGAGAATGGTGATGGTTTTGAACAGAGGGGAAAAGAGAGATGCAATAATGGAAAATACAGAATTTTGTGGAGAATATTCGAGGGAACTAGTATTCGCTTTCGGAGGCGATTTTTAATTGAAAATTAATTTATAATATGCTTCATCGGCATATATCTGTTTAAGAATGAAGTACAATTGGTAACTAAGCAGTACACAGTTCAGGGAAAAAAGAAAAAGAAATTTTACATTTTTTTTATTTTATCTTTTATTAATAAAATAGTATAAATAAGTGTAACTGATATTAATAAATGTGTAACTTGTATTAATAAACCACTAAACCAGTGCTCTTTGGAAAAGATAAACATACCGAACTATATAAATATATTTGGTGAAGTTACTTTTGTAATATTTCTCGAAACCAGCCCAAATATTAATATTGTGATAAATTCTGTATCATTCAAAGACACAAATGCTCCCTAACTTAATTTTAAATGACAAATAAATAAATAAATAAATTGACAAAAACTATACACACTATTAAATATATAGGTGTCGCTAAGAAACTAAAGACGATAAAAAGGCTTATTAAGGAAAACAAATCTTCACGTTTTTCTTTTGGAGGTTATAATAAAAAGGAAGTGGGTTATGAATTAAGGAACTGAAGAAAATTTTTTCATTACTGCATTGTTTTGATAACCAAAATTAAATTATGATGTGTTTATACCGGTAGGACAAGCTAAACATAAGAGAGACAGTGATGAGTGGTTATTGGAAGGTATTTCTTGAGAATTTTGGTTTGATGCTGTTTAAAGTATTTATAAGTGAACTAAATTAACTCAATACGGATTCTCTTATGAATCGATTAGAAAATTAATATGTTTTTTAATTTGAATTATATGTTTTTTAATTTGAATTAGAGTGTATGTATATTTATGATTCTATTATCAACATGAATTTGATAAATAATTCACTTATATCATGGATTAATTTTATAAGTATTTTTAAATTATTGAATTCTCTTTTAATATGCATTTCATTCAAGAACTCGTGCATTTTTTTCCAACCGTCATATTTTTTGTATTTTTTTATTTAGAGATGTAATGGTGAATAAAGATAAAATAAAAATAAAAATGGAAAAGAAGATATAAAGAAGAGAACGAAAATGAAGGTTTGCAAGAATGTAAATTGTAGTAAAGTAAGTTATAAAGGATAAAGCAAGAACTGGTAAATGAAATCTATGAAAGCAGTAATCCAATTATTACATTCATCATTGGATTTGCCATTTTTGTGTTCGTGGCGTTCTCAGAGTGTTTTGAATTGTAACCATAATTTACCACCCTTATTTTACATTTGAATTACCTATTTATATTTTTCCCTTTTTCAAAGAATTAAACTAAAACTAAAATAAAAATTACATTAGGGAAATAACAATCCTTAAATTGTCTATGTTAGGCCAAGTGTGCCCATTCCTCCTACATTCTGCAACAATTATTATGAATAACCTTTCTCTCGATCTAACTTTATTTATTGTTTCGATCACACTTTTCTTTATCTCCACAACATTTTCTTTCGATTCCCCTTCGTAATCTTTAGTGCCTTAATACATTCTTCTTTTCCTTCATTATCTCACTCTCTTTAATCTCCTTGAGTTGATCCCTTTTTCTATCACTCTAATTCAATTCATTTCTTGATGCCCTTAACAGTTGCCCCCAAAGAGAATGTTACTTCATGACTTGTCATGGATAAGTATTCTATTGATGTTCAACTGAAGTCTTAAATCCCGTGACACATTTTGAAACACAACTCCCTCTCCATTCAGCTTGGACGTTCTGGATAACACCCACTTGAGTGTTTTTACATTTTTTGGAACAACTCACTCTCCCTCTATCTTTTTTTCACGTTTTCTCTACATTTGGATAACAACCCAACTTAGGGTTTTTCATCTCTCTGCAAATTCATGTTTATGGTTCAGTTGTTCACGTTTCTAGTTCATTTGCCCTCTTCTTTATGATGCATTTTCATTTTCTGTTGTATTGTAAGAACTATCTCATGACTAACTAAACCTTTGTGTTGATTTCTTGATGACAATGTAATGAAACCTTTAGATTCTTGTTCAGTGATTTATGTTTTGTGTTTTTGTTTTCTCTTCATCACTTTCAATTTGTGCTTAATGGAATGGACAAGAAATTGATGTATGCTTAATCTTAGTTTGGTGTTTAGCACCATGGCATCACCATTAAATGAAACTATTAAGAAAGAAGAAGGGTTTCAATGGGGAAAAGAACAACACGAGGCTTTTGATATTATCAAATACAAGCTTACACATGCATCTATCTTAACTTTACCAAATTTTGAAAAGTCTTTTGATATAGAGTGTGGTGCTTCTAATGTTGGCATAAGAGGTGTTCTCTTACAAGAAGGACATCCTATAGCGTATTTTCATGAAAAAGTTGAAGGGGTAGCATGAAACTATTCCTTTTGTGATAAAAAAAACTATATGCCCTAGTGAGAGCCTTGCATACTTGACAACATTATTTGCTTCCTAAAGAATTTGTAATTCATAGTGGTCATGAATCCTTTAAATACATTAAGAGCCAAGGCAAGCTCGATAAGAGACATGCTAAATGGGTAGAATTTATTGAACAATTTCTTTATGTTATTAAACATAAATAAGGCAAGGCAAACATTGTAGTTGATGCATTACCTAGGAGACATATATTATTATCTATGGTTGAAACTAAAATGTTTGGATTTTAAATGTTTAAGGAATTGTATGCTAATGACCATGATTTTGGAAAAAATCATAAAGATTATGCAAAAGGATTTTTTAAATATTTTTACAGCCATGTTGACTTTCTTTTTTAAGGGAACTAAATTGTATGTGCCTAAAAGTTCAATGAGGAAATTATTTGCAAAAGAAGCTCGTAATGGGGGACTAATGGAATATTTTGGGATTCAAAAGACATTAGATATATTGCATGATCATTTCTTTTGACCTCACATGAAACATGATGTGCATTCCTTTTGTGATAGATGGCTTACTTGTTAGCATGCTAAATCTAAATCTATGCACCATGGAATATTTATGCCATTACCTATTCCTAACTCTCCTTGGACTGACATTTCTATGCATTTTGTTTTAGGTCTTCCAAGGTCCAAAGGAGGAAAAGATTTTGTTTTTGTTGTGGTTGACAAGTTCTCAAAGATTGCCCACTTCATTCCTTGCCACAAGAGTGATTATGCTAACCATGTGACCAACTTATTTTTCAAGGAAATGGTGAGACTACATGAAATTCCAAGGAGCATTGTATCGGACAAAGATGTTATGTGTGTTAGTCATTTTCGAAAAGTGTTGTGGGATAAGTTAGGTACAAAACTTCTCTTTTCTACAACTTGTCATCCTCAAACAAATGGACAAATCGAAGTGGTAATAGAACTCTATTTCAACTTCTTAGATGCGTTGTAAATAAGAATTTGAGAAGTTAGGAGGATTCGATACCTCATCTTGAGTTTGCTTATAATATATTAGTTCATTGTACTACTTAGATGTCTCCTTTTGAGGTAGTCTATGACTTTAATCTTTTAACTCCTTTAGATTTGTTGCCTTTACCTAATATTGATTCTATGGCTAACAAAGATGGTCTTGACAAAACTACTTTTGTCAGGAACTTGCATAAGGAAGTAAAGAACCAAATAGAAAAGAAGATGGAGAAGTTGGCTTCTAAGGCTAACAAAGGGAGGAAAAAAGATCAAGTTTGAACCCGCAGATTGGGTGAGGGTTCACTTTAGGAAGAAAAACTTTCCTTCCAAGAGGAAATTTAAACCCTTACCTAGAGGAGATGGTCCATTTCAAGTTCTTAAGAAAATTAATTATAATGCCTACATTTCAAGTTCCAATAGTATCAATATTAATGACTTATCTCCATTTGATGTAGGGACGAATTTGAGGACAAATTCACTTCAAGAAGGAGGGTATGATAGAGGACTATCCCTTATCTCTATTTGATCTTCAATATTTGACTCTTATAAAAATATAACATAATGCTATTAAAATTGTATTATGATATGCAAAAATATTGAGAAGAATTTGAGAATAAATGAAATAACAAATTAATAAAAGACTTTAAAATAATTATAGTAAAACAGGCTAATTCCACTACTTTCAAAATATATTCATCATCGGTTATCTAAAGATTGTTGCTAAATTAATTATTATTGTAAATTTACAAATCAATCTATAAAGTCTCAATTCATCTATTGGTGTTCTCACTTTTAACCAAAGTACAATCTAAATTAAAAGTAAGAACTTTTAGATTATCCATAGTAAATTCAACCAAAGTACAATCTCAATTAATTTTACTATGCCTAATCATGCTTATTCCTTTGTTTCCTCACCAAATAAAGCTTAATTAATCAAAGTTTCTTGACTAATTTTAGTTATAGTAATTACCTTTAACAAAAGTAAAATCTCAATTATTGGTAAAAACTCATTCAATCACATGAAAATTTCTAAATAAAATCAAAGTAAAGTCTAAATTAAATTTAAAACCCTGTAACTCATATGATTATCATGCATATAGATTTAAACACTTCGCTAATTACGTAGTATGTAAAATCATTACTTTTTATTTGATTAAGAAACAAATGACATAGATAAATTAAAACCTCAACAATAATAGTTGTAATCGAAATCGCAACGGGACGACGAAAAAAAAGAAGTTTAAAAAGAGATTTGGAGTTGTCACCATAGTTATTTCTGGAAAACTATGGAAAACCATAAAGATAAAGTAAGTTTGCGAAAACCAAATTTTCGGATCTCGGAGTCAATTATGTGTAGGGAAGGTGTTAGCGTCCTATAGCGCCCGCACAAGGACGATACCTTTAATTAAACATGCAAGTTGATGTGGTTTTCAAAAATGTTAATTTTCTCCAAAAATAATAAGACAAATAATACTAAAAAGAAACAAAAATATTTTTTGGTTTTTTAGGTTCGACAAGGATTGACCTACGTATTCTCATTTAAAATGAGAAATCAGGGATACATAGTTCTTTCAAAGAAGACAAATTGTTTGAAATTGTTTAGATTTTTAGATTTTTAAAATTTTATATTTTTTTTGTATTTTGGAATTACTTGAAAATATGTGTCACACGACGCGAGTGGCCAGACAGACACTAAAAGAGAATGTTTTTTTTTTCCTTTTTTAGATTTTTCTATTTATTTGTAGTTTTTTATAATTTTCAAATAATTTTAGGTTTTTTAGAAAATATTAAAAAGGTGAAAGAGAAGGATAAAATTGGAAAACATAAATATGAGTGCAAGAGTGATGAGTAAGGTGCATGAAGTAAATGAGGTAAAACAAAAATTGGTTGTGCAATCAATAAAAATGGTGGTGTAGTGGGCAAATATTGTAAGGTGTGTGTGGTAAATGTGAAGGTGCAACAGGTAAACGCAAAAACAAGCCCAAGAACAAAAATAAAGACATAGGGGGTACGTGGTTAACAATCATGAGGGTGTATGAAGTAAATGATTGTCTAACCCAAAAATAAGACGTGTAGTGTATGTATCAACTTGAGAGGTGCGACAAACAATTAACATAATCCACATATGGGGTGTAGAAAAAAAAGGGGTGCACGAATGGGAGGTGGGCTGAGACTTGATTAGCCCAATGTGAGATGTGGTATGTGGAAACAAAATGAATCTAAACTTTAACTACTAAACTAGCTCTCTCTCTCACACCAAGGACCCTCTTACTCGTTTCCTCACCAATGGCAGCCATTTCTTCTTTGTCTCAAGCCATCAAGTAAAATAAAACACAATTTATAATACAATAACAACTTCAAATCTATGACCCTTATTAGAATCCTAACTCCTCAACCCCATTTTAATACCCTCTTCTAGCCGCATCTTGATTCTACACCCTTTGATGATTACATTGATCGATCTTTGCTGCCACGAGTGTCTACTCACCCCTCCGACTACATGCCACAACCTAATAGTCCACACGCGGGAATAAATTTGTCACAGCCACAATCCACAACACCAAGTGGAGTTCCCCAATACGAACCACGATCCGTATTTTTCCCAAGACTACCAAACTTGTCGGATAACACCAAGGAGGACAATCTTCCGGAACCCATCCGTACGAGTCATGATCTTGCACACTCCACTAGACTTCCAAAACCACCATGCTACAACCTCGAGTGGCCACATGTTACCCCAATACAAGTTGCCCCTTGTAACTGGGCCACCAGCAAAGCATCGCATCAAGACCTCCATCCAAAGCTATGTAGAACCCTCTACGCAATCCATATTTGCACTTAGAACCGCCTAGCGCCTGTAC
>Ga0209389_1004466_pt1 | contig 11660 bp, 5 predicted proteins | sample CowpearedBW_FD_187526 | JGI IMG/M metagenome (GOLD analysis project Ga0209389, IMG submission 187526) | Root nodule microbial communities of legume samples collected from California, USA - Cow pea red BW (SPAdes) (version 2) | ecosystem: Host-associated > Plants > Roots > Nodule | place: USA... | reverse complement strand
GATAAGGAAAGTATATATATAAGCAACGTTATAGATAGAAAAGGCAGAGAGAGGGAAAAACGTACATACACACATTAGATAGAGGGTGGCAAGGTAGGACCGATGCTTCTTCTTCACTCCCACACACCATCACCCTTCCGTATATAACTCTATGTGCCTACATTTATTATCATTCAATCAAACACAAACCCAAACGCATACCACACTACCCACTTTCTATAAGGAAATCCAACAAGTTCACATATTTTTCCTACCCTTTTGCTAAATTACTTCAATTTACCACTTTTGATTTCATTCTTTTATATCTCATCAGAGGTTGCATTGCTTTGCCACCATGCATCCTGGGACAAAACCAAGGAGAAAAACGATAGGGAGGGAGATACATGAATCTATGTCACGTGGACCCGACGCAAAGCAAAAGAATAGAGACCCGGCTTTAATTTAACCTACTGAACAGTGAATAACATAGTCCCACTTTGTACTCCACTCTGCAATTTACTAGTTTTTTCCCCCTTCGTTTAGAGTAACAGACCTGCTGTGACATCAATTTTCTGGACCACAGAACTTGTTGTCGTTAACCTACTTCTTCTCTCATTGCTGTCATCAAACACTACTATTTCATAAGCTTACTTTTGGTAGCTTTTTTCCTCTTCACGTAAACGTTGCTCATCCTCGTTTTACGTTCTTGCTTTTTTCCTAATATGTTGGCAGTAATTAGTGAAAGTGAAAAACCCAGCAGCATATAAAACTTCAACATGTTCTACCCCGAAACAACTTCAACGTGTCATTTCAATTCTATCTATGGCATGAATTTGGGCCCACTTTTCCTAAAATATCTAAGATGACGCTCGTGATGACGCAACAGCGCACGTTTCTCATCTTTTAAGTCATCCCATAAACAAATGGATTGGAAGGATGATTATTCTAACATTATTCTACTATTATTGCAAACAACCAGATACCAAAGTTTTGGATCTGGTTCGTCGAAAAATGAAATCTGTTGTGCTGCATACTATTTTCTATTCAAATTGCAAGTAGAGACTGCATAAGAATATTTTAAACAAAATCCATCCACTCATACAAGGCAATTTTTTTAAGTCTCTGGTTCATTAACCATTCAGATGCTGTTCCCTCTCATACTCACAAGTCTATAATCATTGAAAACACAACTGTTGCACAAACCAATTACTCCTCTGCTCTGTTCCCATAAAGTTACATCCCATAAATAAATGGCCCCATACCTGTTTTTCCCCAGTTAATTAACATGGGTATTAGTACGTAGTACTCATCAATTTTTCTTTCTCCTAAAAGTTAAAACTGACAGAGGCTTTAAACCCCCAAGCAAGCCAACCCCTTCACCATTTATACCCTTTTGGTAGCTTCCTTATCTCTCCCTCTCACCCAATGCATCATTGTCCTTTCGAAGCTTTAAACGAAAAATGATAGGTCCTTCTCGTCATAATAGCCTTTGTCTCACTGCTTTTGGCCAAGAGAACTGACTCAAAGGACACCATTGATTGAGACCATTCATAACCATCCGGTGATTTTTCCAAGACACCAAATAAATAACCCTCTCTCTAACTATAACTGTCTCTCTTAGCGTAGGAGTAAAAAATGTTTCCCAGCTAATACGAAACTAAAATCTGTCTCAGTGTTTAATGTCAAAAGCTAAACAAAACCTGCACTGTTAAGGAAGGAACCCAAGCTAGCATCTTTCCTTTGCTAAGTTTTCAAGGCCAATACCGATCCCAGCAGAAATAAGGAACAAATTGACAACCATGTGTGAGTGATGGATATGCATCCCAAATTAAGAAATGAATATGTGCTGTCATAAATACTATAGCGCAGCAGAAATGCAATCATATAGCTATATAAGATCAGAAAATTTTAGTCAGTTCAAGATTTCGTCAGTTGGTTAGCTTTGACTGACCTATTGTACAAAAACCAGCGAGTTCCCAATTTGGGTTTCCCCTTTTTTTTCATCCCTTCTTTCACCCCATTAGTAAAGTTACACTCATGTATAAATAATCTTGAAGGGTCATGAATTGAGGGAGTGGAACCCATTTTTCTGCTACCAACTTAGGGAGGGTGTAATCTGAGGTGGGAATCCTGATGATGCTGCAGCAGTTGCTAACAAATGTGGATGCCCGGCTTGCCATTGCTGTTCATCAGACATTGATAACGAAAGATCGCTTCCAATACGGCCTCCGTTGTTGCTGCTGCTGGGAACCTGCATGTTCTGGGGACAAAAATTAAACTCAGTTGGACGTTATAATAAGTACACCCTCACCCAATGCCATTTTCTGTCATTAAAACTGAACGCATGAGCCAAAACCAGGATATTAATTAATGAAGGGGTACCCACATGAAAAATTGGTGGGTGAAGACGTGCAAAATTATGAGACAGTTGAGGCTCAGCAGGTGACCTATATGGACCATATCTATGCATTTCTTTGGTCGTTGGAGATTGAAGGTGAGTTTGGCTTAGCAGTCTCAAGGTTTCACTCTCCCCGAGCCAATCTCTTGCATAGGCTTCCATGTTGCTCCTATCACATGGTTTTGGTAGTATATTTACAAGCTGAATCAAATATAAACAAGAGTCAAAAGGGGTGATTAAGGTACAACTCAACGGGAAATTAATCTAACATAAGAGTGAATCAGCCAGTAAATAACGAATTTTATGAAATATATTACATGAATCTTAGGATTAGTTCCTCCATTCCTCCAACTAGATGCAGGTGGCAGGTGTTGATCGGACGCAGAATTTGGGAAGTGATTCCCCGATATTTGACCATTGCCAGGCCTAGAGCTCAAATTGCCCAAACTCAAATCCAGATTGTGATCTGCAGCTACACCTGAGGAATCTGCCACCCAATATTTCATTTGACTAAAGAGAATTGCAGATGCGAATAACAAAATACATAAACTTCGAGGAGAAACATTAGTGAGTTACATAAACCCGCAGTTCATTCCTTGATTACCAGAATTAAGTTCATTATCATATACGCTGGGATCAAAATTGGTGACGGCCTCTTTGCCGTTGCATTTTATTGCCGCTTTGTCATATGCCCTATTTACAAAATGCGCAAAAAAGTTTCAAAACCCTAGCATGCGTCGATGTACTTGGCAACTTTCTAAAAGGTGGGGCAATCGTGGAATTGGGAGGGAGAAACATCAAATTGACATGTAAACAAAATAGGTACCTTGCAGCTTCAATCTCGGTGTCAAACAGACCCAGATAAACGTACCTGGGGAATCAAATCAAATCAAATTAATTTTGTCACCGCATGAATAAACCATACACACATGATGTACAAAACACATAAGATATTATAGAATATAATAGCAGATAAGGTCCTACTTTTTTCCCAAAAATTGGCCCATTCGAGCCTCCCATCGTCCACACTTGTGCAAAGTTACACCTCTATATTTGGAGCTTCCTCTCGGAAATCCAGTGCTTTGTCGGCGAAGTACGTGCACAAACTCTTCCTTGGTTAAATTGTTCATCTATCATAACAAAACATTAATTAGACAACTCACCGTAACAAATCAAGACAGACAAAATAGTACTATAAAGCGGTGTAGGAGATAAGAATCCCGCGACTGTTCGAGATAAGATAAATAACTTTCCACGACCCACCTGCTTCAAATCTTCTTCATAGTCTTCTATGTTGAAGTTTATATCTGCCTCCACTCCCCGGAACTTAATGGCCGCTCTATCATAAGCACTGGCACAGATACATAAATAAAAGCATTATTTTTAATTTCAACCTTGTATGATTTTTTAAGAAACGAAGTTTTACATGGATTGGGTTTGAGGTATAGAAAGTATGTTAAAAACTGGGTAAACAATAGATAGAGAAGGAGCAAGTGCTCACCGAGCAGCTGCATGTGCTGTGTCAAATCCACCTACACAATTTTACCCAGACAAAACTATCTCGTCAGTCATCCCTTAAAATTTCCCCCACAATACACTCTTGTCTGCCTCCCAATTCGTATCCACAACAAAACATTATTAAAAAACAAAAACAAAAATCAAATATGCACAAACTGTACATCAAAAACTACCACATACGCAATCCTTCCCTTCGTAATACTTACCCAAATACACTTGCTTTCCACAATCCCTGCACCACAGCCACAATCAAAGGAATCAATATCACACAAACGTTGAGAAATTGTTAGAAATTCTTCGAATAAATTCATGCAGCACCAACCATATATGAGACTCCCATCTACCAGTTCTTCTGTAAAAGGTAACTCCGCGATACTGTGAGCTTCGTGACCGTGGTCCTCGCCGACTTTTCTTCATCGGCTCCGACACTTTCACTGATTTTCCGGCGCTAAGAGTTTCCGATTGACGGAATTTCACATCTACCCAGTGAGCTCGAGGGAAGGAGCTTCCGCGGGCGACGGCAGCTGCTTCGGAGACAGGAAGATCGGAATCCACCGAAAAAAACTGCTGGGTGACGGGTGGGTGGTCACTGTCATTGTGTGTAACTGAAAAGCCGAATATTTTACTACTTTTTCTCTCCAATGTTCTGCTTCCACCCCTGTCACTGTCTTCTTCTTCCAATCCATCTTCGAGGACCACAGCAGAGGAACTTGAATTTGAAACATATCCCACTCTCCTGCCTTTATCATCATCCAACGAAGAGCAACCTTCAGATTCATAGTCCTTCCTCTGATGGGGAGAGTCATTCAGATCCCACATTCTTGAAGAATGACCTGTGTTACTTTTCTGAGGCAGACGTATAGCTAGGCAGAGGAAAAAGAAAAGGTGTAAAAAAAAAAAGACCAAGTAACCAACCAACCAACCCAGGGTGTGCTTTGGTGTTGGCTTGGTGCAGAGAATAAAATAATGGAGATAAGGAATAAGGGTATGGGGAGAAGGAAGAAAAATCAAACCTAGGACTAGTGTGAGAGAGAAAGAGGTAGGTGTTGGAAAAAGGCAATAAAGAAGGTGGTGTTCAAAGATCTTTGTATTCCCCTAACTGCCCAATACAGCATAGACGAGGCCAGTTTCAGCAAGCTTAGCCGAAAGCTTTCCACACTCTCCTCTCCTCTCTCTCTCTCTCTTTTATATTACTAAAAAACACAATCTATTTTTATCATTAAAAAAACTAGTGTACTGTTACCTATTTCCGCTTTGACGGGATTAATGAGACGCAAGTGGTGAAAAAAAAAAAAGAGAGTGAACCGTCATTTTTGTCCCTAAAAGTGTATAGCATTATACATTAGTCTTTGCAACTAAGAAAATGTCAAATAAATATCTAAAATTTAAAGTTGTTTTGTCTAATTCTCTAGATTTAACCATTTATTATTATTATTTGATTCTTAAGAATATGTTAATATTAGTGAAAATGTAAACGTGATCATTTTAGCTCCATAAAAAATTCAAAACAAATTTCTTTGTTATCACTTTAGTCTCTGAATTTAGCTACTTATTGCCACTATAGTTCTTAAAACTATATTGACATTGTCACTTAAATCACATGAATTTTCAAAACTTAAACTAAAGTCAGTGTCAAATTAAAATTTTAAAAACCCTTTTTTTAATTTTATTATTTTCAAGGACTGAAGTGACAATATCTCATATTTTGGATAACCAAATTGAATATTTACCCAGTAATATTATTACCCAAGTCACACATTTATTTAATAGTTAGTACAAACATGATTGCACTTCCAGAGGCTTATTTGGAATTTCACTGGTTTCAGGACTTGCTGTGCAGAAGTGCTGTATAATTTCCTACTTTCAGTTCAGGCACTAAAAGCGTATTCTACAAAAATAGTGATGCAGCTTAACATTGATCTGATTGCAAAATTAGATAGCGAACAAAATGCTACTACATCTCAAAGACTATGTCTCGCGTGAAAGAAACAATACCGACATTTAGTAACGAATGCGACTATGTCTTTAACTAATAATCCAGTAAATAAATGAGATTCCACATAATTAGATAGCGAACAGTGAGATCAGTATTCAGTGCAGTATACACATCGAACCGACAGTACCTTGTCGAGAGGCACCGACGCAACAGAATTATGAACCTTCTTCGAGTTGGCAATGATTTGTTCGGCTAACTTAAGAATCTCGGGCGCAGATAGGTTAACACGCACCTTAGAACCTGCAAGATCTACAAGTTTCCACTAGTGGCTTCAGTGAAACGATTTTAAAATTTAACAAGTTATTCACTATGCACGCATTTCAGGTCGCTGAAGAGCGTAGCGTAGTGTAAGAGAAAATTGAAGTGTTGAGGAAGAAGAAATACCTTTCTTCTTTGCATTTTTTTCCTTGTGGTGCTTCAATGCCGTGATGGCGAGATTCACCGCAATCGCAAGCACCGCAGCACCTCCGGTGAAAACGAGGAGGCTTCCACCTTTCTTCTGTTTGAGCATTTTCTCACGCTTTCCTTCACTTTCCGTCATTTTCTCTGCTCTTTTTGTCTTTTCTCTTTCTCCTTTGACGAGCGCCAAGGAATGATTTGTTTTGGGCGGAAAATGAGATGACGCAATTGGAATTTGACGTGAATTTCGAAACTCAAAATAAGAAAGGAAAATAAAGTTTAATAAATCAACTTTTCGTTGCTCTGTATTCTTGTTATTAATTATTATATTGCGAATTTATATTTAACTCTGTAATTTTAGTTTATTTATCTCTTAATTCAACATTTAATAAAAATGTTCAGATACCCTCTTTTATTACACATATTGTGTGACAATGTAGCGTAGTGTCGTTTCAGTATTTTTTTTTAATAGTAAATTAACAGATAAATTAAAACTGTGTAATTTAAATAATAAGATTGTAATGAAAAATCGAAAAACCTCGCAAAAATAATGATAGTAAAGCCAAATTACAATTAATGATGTAAAAAAAAAAAGGAGGTTTTCTCTTCTATGGACAATGATCTTTCTAGGCTAAGATTTCATCACAACGTCTATATACAGTTGAACTTACTTAATTATACCTAAAATTAGTAAGGAATTTTTTAATAAATATTTGAAAAATAGTTATAAGCTCAGATTATAACTTTTAGAAAAAAGAGTAAAAACGTTTTATAAGATTGATTAAGATATTTTACTTTTCCTTTTTTATAATTATTATAAAAAACTATCCAAGAAGCTTAAATTGTTTTTACTGCCGGCTCCTTTGCTTTTATTGGAGCGGTTTTTAATCGTATCATTTTAAGGTTTATGGTTCATCTGAATCAACAATATTTTCGTTTATTATATAAGCACCGGCAATTAATTTTAATCAAATAAGGAAATTGTCATTTAAACAGGAATACTAATTAAATAACAAATATAATAAATAATTTATTTTTGGATAAATGTCTTTAGGATTCATAAAATGTCCATATATTTAATTGATAAATTGCATTTAAAAATCAATAAAGTATTGTTCATAGATATTGAGATTATCTGTAAAAGTGTTTTATGTTGTTTTTAAAGAGATTGTTGAATGAAGTGAATCAAATTTAAGCCCGTCCATCATTTTAATTTTTCTATTATCTTAATTCATATAAAATGATTGAGTTCAAAAGTTGGTTTTTGTGTGAAAATATCTACTTTATCCTTTTAAATATGAAATTGCACTTGTTAAGTTTAACTGCTTACAAGATATTTCAAGTATAGCTGCGATTTTAATGTTTACTCTTTATTATTTCATTAATAAAAGGGTTAACTAAAAAAAAATTATTGGGTTTCATTTCATTGATCATTATTTTTCTAAATTTTTGTTCGATTTTTTACGTGAATTTTTAACTTCATCCTTCGTCTGTTTACTGAATTTGAATACGCGATTTTAAGGTATATAATTATATTCAATCAAAATCTTAAACAAAGTAAGTTCATATTTTCTTTTTTGTCTTTAAATAAATATGTTGCATGTGGGGTGTTTTGGGCTTATATGTGACATTTAAGGACTCAAGGTGAATATTTGTTTGATTATGATTGTTAGGATGTGTTAGTATCGTTGATCAAAGTTGTTTATATGTAGGTAGAACGGTCTGTGCGAGCTAGAGTATATGACGAACACTTTTTTAGTCTATGAGTGTTTATCCTGATAAGGAAAACTAGATATTTAAAAAGCTTTTGTTAAGATTTACGAATGGGTTAATTGATAAGCCTGTTTTTATGATAAATTAACTTAACATGTATTATCATTTTGTTTGATTGATGATGAATGTGATTCTTCAATGTAGTAAATTTGTTGAAGAGTCAAAGTGCAACTTATAATGGGTAAAGGAAGTTAGTAATTTAAAATCAATTGTGTATTTGTATGGATAAGTGGTTTAATTTTGATATGGGTTAATTAGATTGGATGTATGGTATGAATTGATTTGTTGAGAGTGTTAACTTAATTGATGAATTGGGGAAAATGTTGTTTTCTAAATTTAAGATGGTTCTCTTCTAGGTTGTATTCTTTTGGGAGTAATGATTTAAAAGAGATGGAGAGAAAGAGATAAGAGGGATTAAAGGGTGAAGTTATTGTTGTGTTCTTTTAAGACATTTAGAGTGGATTAGAGAGTGAAATTTATGACTGACTGTGACATATTAAAAAAAACTTTTAATAGATCAAAAAAGTTATATTACTAAAATGTTTCTATTGTTAAAAACAACATAAAATGATATATAAATATTTTATTTTTATTGAATGATTGGAATTATAAAAATATAATTTATAAATAAATGAATAATACAATATATTTGGTATGAAAATAAATTTAATGTGAGGTGAGAAATAATTTATTTACATATAGATCTTATTTTATTTTTAATAGTAATTTTAGAAGTAGTAAATTTGTATTATAATCATAATAAATTTTCATTTGTGCTATTCATTTTTAGTATGTTGTTTTTATAATTAGAAAAAATGAATAAATCACATACAAGAAAACTGAAATACGAGGGGTTAATTTTGTACATTGAAGTGTGTCACCCTACAATCTCATCATGCACATTGAGATTGCATTTGAAATAAATCCCTAATCATTGCTCAACATCACCTTCTATCACCCCTAAAGGAACAAGTAATCACATGTTAATCCTCTCATCTCATTGCACATGAACATTAAATTTTTCCAAAAGAACAGTGTTATAACTTTGGTATTATTCATTTTGGAGAGGGACAAAAGTATTTCACTTGAAAAAATAAATGGGATTAAATTGAAACAAAAAAAAACGAACACATAGATCAGATTGGACATAAAACGTTGACTTTAACACATAACATGTTGTTGGGTTGACACGTGGACATTTTTTTCAAAAATTAAAAAAATATAAAAAAAAAACTAAATAATTATGAGTGACACGTGATAATCATTGTTCATTACTGTCATTTAAACTGCTTTACCAAAAAATGAACAGATTAAACAAAATTAACGAAAATTATGATTTGGTTAAAAAAATACCATGACTTAATTGACAAAATTAAACGAAAATAAAAATCAAATGTGTAATTTAACATTTTTTTTCTTATAAATATACTTGTCTCATACCTTCACAGGTGTTGAAGATTTAATGCTGAATAAAGATAGTATACAAGTGTGCATAATTTTTATTTTACATATTAATTTTGAATTAAATTTAAAACTCACTATTAAAAATATATTAAGTAATTACTTACAAGTTTATTATAAACAATATTTGTTGAATATATGGTATCGTTTGTTATTAAGTAATTATTTGATATTTATCAATATTTAGTATGTGTTTAAACTTTATCTAATAAACATATTTTATAAAGTTAAATTAGGTTTACAATTACTTTATAAAAAAACAAATAACAAAATCAATCATTTACCATAACACAATTTTTACAATATTTTTTGAATGAGTAATTAAAGATAAATTTTTTTATTCATTTTTTATTAAATATTACGAAATATTTAACAAGACATATTTGTTTTACGACCTTCATCAATTATATAGTACGAAGAAACTTAAAAGAAACAAGGATCAAATCACTTAAAACAATACATTATAACATATTTAACACACAAAAAAACATTTAATTAAACAAATTAGATTCAGTCAAAGTCAAATCAATTACATATTTTAATTTGAATGAGTCACAAAAACTTCTTAAATCATAGATATTTTTATGTCTTGCTAGTTTTCTTCCGAAGTTCTTTCACCCATTTGAAGTTCATCACGGTTTTTCCAAATTTGTTCTTATCTGACTCATCCTTGCTCTTCTTCTTCTTCTTCTTGTCTTTCTCAGATGTCGGGGATAGGTCTGGGTCATTGTCCCATTGATCAGCCCACGACATTCCGGAATCCATATTTTTGGAGTAAAGTTTCTAATGAGAGAAGAACATTTACATGTGTTGAAAAACATTTTTATAGTTATTTTTGTCATGTAAATTTTGTAGTGATGTGGATCTTCTCCTTTCCAATGAACCATTGTGTATTTTTGGTACGAAGATAATTCAGGGGAATGGTTCTATTTGGGGCACAATATGTCTGAATTTAAAATAGTTACTAAAATATCTATCATCATTTTACCTATATTGGCAGGGGCTGATGTTTATTGAGGCAGGAAGGGTCATGGCCCTCCGAAATTTTGATTTTTTTAATTATATATATATATATAATATTAAAATTTTATTGAATTTTTTAAATTATAGGTAATATGTTTTAGGAATTGATGAAAATTAAATGGTGTATTTTTTTATTTCTTTTATAAAGCACAATATTTAATGTTAATAGATAATAAAGAATAAAAGTATTTAGACTTAATTTTTGGTTTGGTTTTTGTTTTTGTCAAAAAATTGACACTAGGATTATATTAATCACATCAACAAAGCAAATTATTCATATTAAGAGTTCAATTTGAATGAAATAATCATCTACCTGTTTCAAGAAAATTAAGTGAAAGACCAAATTGCATTAGTTTTTAAAAAAATTGGGACCAAATTGAGAGTAAAAAAATTGAAAGACCAACTTAACATTTTTAAACGGAAACATAAATCAAAAGAGTACTTAAACTAAATATCTATTAATATAATTTTTATTTTCCTTCTTATTTTCTTTTTAGTTTTTTTTCACAAATTGTAATAATCTCTCAACTCATATATTTTGTTTTTGTATTTTAAGAAAAAAAAGTTAGACACAAAATTATTTTTCTTTTCATTTCTCATTTATCCTCTTCCTTTTTTGTTTATTGTCTTGATAATGAAAACATTATTTTTTTTTATCTCATTAGCTATTTGTTTATTCATTTGTTACGAATTAGAAAAAAAATGTATAATGTATTTTTTCATAATTGATTTTTAATTGTGACTTAACCATAATATATTTTTCTTTTGATAATTATGTGTCTCAATTTTTTATTAAATTATGATAAATTATTTTTTAATATTATGTACAAAAAATATATATTGATAAAGAATAAAAAAATAAATTTATTATTAAAAAGTGATAAAAAAAGGAAACTATTGATGAAAACAAGATAAATTATATTTCTTCACATATTTTGAAACATTATAATCAAATTGCTTAATAGAGAAGCAATTTTTTAAATCATAATGACGAAATATAAGGATTTCAAAATTATATTATTCTATCCCCTCCAACATTTTTAGTCAAGATTCGCCATTATATATTAGTTTGAGGTTAAGACATGATCATGATAAAAAAAATACTATTTTATT
>Ga0209389_1004464_pt1 | contig 11661 bp, 13 predicted proteins | sample CowpearedBW_FD_187526 | JGI IMG/M metagenome (GOLD analysis project Ga0209389, IMG submission 187526) | Root nodule microbial communities of legume samples collected from California, USA - Cow pea red BW (SPAdes) (version 2) | ecosystem: Host-associated > Plants > Roots > Nodule | place: USA... | reverse complement strand
GAATAAAATATAGAAATACACAATTTAAATAGAGAACAAAAAAGAAAAAAAAATGCCAAATAAAAAAAATTCAACCAAATTGGAAACAACCTTAGGGGTTTTACTCTTTACAAAGGAAACAAACAAAATTTAAAACAAAACACAGAAAAAGCAGACATTGAAAAATTGTAATTTTTTTTTCATATGACAGAAAAATAACATAGAAAAGGAAATTCAAACCAGAACTTTGCTCTAGATACTAGATGATATGATCCTATCCAGGAAAGAGTATGTTTGTTTCTGAATTTGAATCCTCAAGAGGCACGACACGAATAAATCAGAGAAGAACGCGGAATAAGATAGAGATGGAGGACGCCACAATCTAACAGATTGATAAGTCAAGTGAAGATTCGCCACAAAGATGTTAATCTTTGATAAAAACCAGAGGCCTAAGCCAAGAACAAAGAGAACCCTTTCTTTAATGAAATCAAATTCAATATATGACTAAAAGTGTCTACAATAGTTTTTGGTACCTCTCTATATAGGTACATGAGTTTAAGAAAACCTAAGAACCCTACAAGAAGGCCCAAACCAAAACATAAACTAATTTATAAAAGAAAGCCCAAAGCCTAAAAACATAACTTATTTTCCAAAAGAAAACCTAAAGTTTAAAAGTATAAATTAATTTCCTAATAACTATCCTTCAAGAGTGCTCCAAGCCATGATCTTCATATCCTTTGAATTTCCACTTGTAGTTACTTGTAGTATTAAGAGTCTTGAATAGATGTGATTTTCCAATCTCTTGCTCCTTGCCCTTGTCATAGGTCCTTTGAATTGTAAAGGTTCATCTTCAAGTTCTTCTTGTATGGAATCTAGGGATAGTCCTCTATTAGGCCACCACTAAGAGGCACCATCAATACAATTTTCCAGGGATTCGTAGGTGGCGGAACCACGACATCAGCAAGGAAGCGACACCTAAGAAATATACAATCCGTAAACATAATAACCTGCACCTATAGATGAAGGAGAATCTCGCCCATAACCTTCACTGACGTCGATTTTCAAGGCGTGGATCCAAACCAAGACAATCCAATGGTGATGACGGTGGAAGTCGAGTACTTTGTAGTAAAAATGGTGTTGGTCGACCAAGGTAGTTCGGTAGACATTCTCTACTAGAAAACCTACCAAATATTGCAAATTTCAAAAGGAAGCAATGTCCCTGTATGACAAGCCAATTTATGGTTTCTCTATAGAAAGGGTATGCACCAAAGGGTACATTGACCTGTATACAATCTTTTGCGAAGGCAACCAGATGAAAACTATGCTTGTGCGATTCTTAGTCGTTGAATCACACACCTCGTACAAAGTCTTATTAGGGAGACCTTCTCTCAACACCTTGGGAGCAGTAGTATCGACCCCTTATCTCGCTATGATCCCAACAAGCCCAAGCTCAAGTGCTTCAACAAGCCTAAGCCCACATCAAGGCCCAATCACTAGAAGAATGATGAAGAAGATTCACATGGGCCTCTCACAAGATGATCAAGTCACTCATGGGCTTTTCACTTTATTCACACGAGCTAAAGAAATGTCTAAAATATGAGTTGATGCATGTAGAAAGTTGTCCAGATTTAAATTGGGCCATTGTTTAGGCTTTGCTTTCAATAAAATAAGCTAGAACACTTTGGATCAATTGGGCTAAGCCCAATTTTCTATTTTGGCCGAGAATCCTTGGCATTTCTCTACACTTGGAGGCAAACAAGCTAAGCATGAGCAAAGCAAGGAGAGTGTGATGGTGGCATGGAGCGTGTGACATTGGCAAGGAAAGTGTGACATGCCACTTAGTGTCATCAAGGCTCATCTTCTATATCACATGGCCTACAATCAAGCTTCTCCTCCAAGCTACATTTTCATTACATCTTTGTTACATCTACATTTCATTTGGCCGGCCTTGTTGCCTATAAATGGGCCATTCCACTCTTGTAATGGTTACTCTTGAATTGCTAATAGATGCTAGTGTTGAGATCACTCCACCCTTTTATTAATTTGAGAGCACACATGGCTAACCTTCTCCAACATTTCCTCTAGCCACCTTCAATTTCATAGTTCCATTTCTACTCTTCATCTTCACCAATCTTCCATTTCCATTTCCATTGCATTGCTATGGATCTCCTTCCACTTCTACTCCAAAGAGGTCCATCAATTGGTATCTAGAGACATCTAAGCCTTTGGTGCATCCATCCTCTTGGTTTAGGTAAGGTTCTTGGTCCATACTTGTGTTTTGTTTTCCATTTCTGTGTTGTTCTTCTTCACCATGTTTTCTTCAAGTTTTTTGTTGTTTCTTCATGTTCTTGATGCTCTCCACCGTTTGACATTGAGGCTACATGAATCCCAATTGATTCATCATGTAGTACTCCTTTCTTCATTGGTGTAAATTTGTTTTAGGTTCCATTTTCGTTTTCCAGCACCTGTTCTTTGCTTCCTTGAGTTTTTTGCATTTTTATTTGTTGAATTCAGTTCTTTGCATTTTATCATTTCAGTTATGTTTAAGTCATGTTCTATGCTTTGTTTGTGCTTTAATTTATCATTTCCACTGTTTAATTTCCTTGTTGCTTGATTTTGTTGAGCTTTCGAGCCACATCTCACAACAAAAACACTATGATCATTCATGTAAGTGTGTGGATGTTTAAGGCCTGAATTCTCACTGATTTTTCATTCATTTCACTGATTGGATTTATACTTTTGAGTGTCTAAGATTTTCTCCTATGTTCATGCTTGATTTTAGTTCATAATCAAGTTCTTTAGCAATGCTTTCCATAGAACATCTTATCAAATTTCAGAGAGCAACTCTGTTCCACTTTTCCTCTATTTTCCAGTAAATCGCTACACGCACAATCTTTGTTTTTGATTTATTCTGACTAACTGAGTGCACCAAAATTCAATCTGATTTTTGCCTCATTTAGTTAACATCCACACAAAAAAATACAAAAAAGGAATCATTAAAAAATGTTGAGTACTAAAAAATGAAAAATCATGCAAGTTAAGGCTCATGTTTCCGTTTTCTAGTACTACAGTTTTTGAAATTCATTGTTCCATTGCTGTTTTTGTGCGTGTTTTTGTGTTTTTAGTGCTCGTTTTCACCTGAATTTTGGCTTGAGTATGTGCTCTATATTGCTTTATTATTGATTTTCTTTGAAATCAATTGATTACTTGATTTGCTACTGCTTTGCAATGAGTACTTCAGCCATATTTTGAGCACTTTTGTCTTGCTATTTTTGTTGTTTTCATCTATTCTAGTGCATTTCTTGGTTCCTTTTATGGTGCTTGCTTTTATTTTCCAGCCTTTAATTTCTTGCTTGTCAATTCTTGACTCTCTTTCTAGTCATGTTTCATTTCAATTCTCCTTGGTTTAGCATTTCTAATTAGCTTTTCTTGCTTTCTCCTTTGTTTGGGTTCATATACTTAACTCTTAGTTATTGGTTGTGTTGATGAGGCTATGAAGTTTAGAATGGTTTCTTTGACTTGGTAGCATCTTAGGAGCTGGATATTGAAGTAGAATTTTAGCTTGTGTGCTTACCTTTTTCCTCACCTTTGAGAGTATGTGTGCTAACTACATTGCTTGGTATAGTTTTCTCGCTGTTTTGTTTGTTTGGTGCAGGTTTGGTGGTTGTTTTGGCCTTAAAACTGAGACTATTTGATAACGTTGTCGTTGACGCGATCAAATTAATACTACTAAGCTATAGCAACTTCAATATTGCTAAGTTAGTAGTCAACAAAATAGAAAGGGTAAAGTAACCCAAAGTCGTCTCCCAACGAACACGGAATTGATTGTTAACAAATTAGTTCTTATAAAGCTATAAAGAGTTAGTCAAAGAAAATAATAAAAATATGAGAGATAAAGATAAAAAGATAAAATAAGATAGAAACAATAGTAAAGAAAAATAGGTCGATTCCACTGCTTTTTCAAAATAGATTCATCATCGGTTGTCTAAAGATTATTGCTCAATTAATTATTGTTGTAGATTTACAAATTAATCATTGTAAAGTCTCAATTAATTTGTCGACGTCCTTACTTTCAACCAAAGTAACTTCTGAATCAAAACCAAGAACTTTGTAGATTAATCTTATTAAATTTAACCAAAGTAACTTCTCAATTAAATATTACTAATCCTAATCATATCCATTCTTTTACCTCTTATATCTAGTAAAAAACTAATTAACCAAAGTAACTTCTTGGTTAATTCTAATCTAAGTTTTCATCTTTAATCAAAGTAACTTCTCAATTATTAGCAAAAAACTCATGCAATAATATTAAAGTTTTTAAAATTAATCAAAGTAACTTCTCATACGATTATTATGTTATGTAGATGTAACACCGTGCTAACTTTCTAGAATGTAAAAATCATTACTTTTACTAAATTAAGAACCAAAAGACATAGATGAAAATAAATCTCAACAAGAATAAAAAGGACAAACAAATTAATTGATCTAACCTCAAAATCCAATTAAGAAATTACAATAGAATCAACCCAAGAAGTTTAGCCTTTCATGGAATGCAACATAAAATAAAAAATAATAGAAAAATGGAGAGAGAAAGGAAACGAAATTAGGCCCCCCTAAGGGTTCCTAAACTCTAAAGTCCCGAGCTTTTTTTTTTCTCTTTTACTCCCTTGGTCTCTTTATATAGGACTTGGACTGGGTTTTTCGGTTGCTACAACCTCTCAAATATCTTTTGAAATAAAGATAAATATTATTTATCTTTGTAGTGATTTTAAAAATATTTGGAGAGATAGTTAGTTTTAAAAATATTTAACAAATATAGTTGGTTAATAATTTATGATATAATTAAATAAATTAATTATTTAAAGATATCTAATAAATTATCACCAAATAATATTTGCATTAATTTTCTCAATAAGCCATTTTCAATCCTATAGTCAAAATTTGGTGGGAAATCCAAAAAGATAAATATTTGCACTTAAGTCCCTCTCCTTTGACCAGTCTTTGACCAGATTTGAATATTTGACCAAAGCTTGACTAGTTGATCATTTGACTGTCCATTGACAGGATGACACATGGCAGCTCCTTCTCTCTCCCAAATTAGGGTTTCTTCCTCCTTCCTCCTTCCTCCACCTTTAATTCTACTACAAGTGATGGTTCTGTGTGGCTGCTTCTATGCAATACAGATATGCGTTCTTTGGTGGATTGCTATTTCACGATGTTGCTGCCATAATTATTGTGTCATCAATGGCTCGCATTTTCTGCAGGGACTCGAGGTGCGCGAATGTGAACGTTCATAGTGATGACACTTATGAACTCGCAGCGAGGGTTGCGATGGAGCTACTACAGGTGCGTTCATGGTGATGCCTTCTTCTTCTCCAACGATGTGGCTACTTGAGCGAGATGCTTCTCCGTTCTGCATCAGGTTCTGCTCCTGCGTTTCTGGTTTGGTCACGCTGGTGGCGTTGCAGGTGTTGTTCCAACATGAAATCATGTTCTCGTTGCGCTGCTACAATGAAGTGCGGAGGTTGAATGGTGGAACGTTGAAGTGATGAAGGATGGAGGTGCAATGAGCTTAATCTTAACTTCAGCTGCATCAACAAACGTTAAAATATCCAAGAAATAATTTATGCAGCTAAACATCACTTTTTAAGACATTTTTGTCACATAAGCTCAAATAGCCTAATTATCAAAACTGTCAATTAAGTCACTCTTTAAGCACACAAATTCAATTAAATACCCAAAATTAAACATTGAATGAGGGCAAAAATATGCACTCATCACTATTGTTGGTATTTTGCACTTCCATTTGGTGGCCTAAGGTGCTTAGAAGTGCCTTACTTGGTGGTGGTCTTTATTCTAATCAAAAGGAGGCTACAAGCTAAGTCTTGGCTCTTGATTTTGTGCAAATTGGCAGCACCTTGGCAGCACATTTTGGAGTTGCATTGCTTCTTATTTTGGTTTTATTTCTTTCTTATTTGTACTTCTTTTTGGCACATCTTATTTGGTACCATTTTGAAGCCTCTTTGATTGTGAACTTGCATCTTTTGAGCATCAAAATTTGAGATATTAAGTGGCTTGAGGTTGCTTCATTTTGAGTACCAAATTGGTGACCCAAAATTTCTTTACGTTCTCAATTGTAACTTGTGGACTATTGAGGTGTCTTAGGGAGCCAAAGGTGTTCAATCCCACCTCCTTAGTAGAACCTTTGTCATACTATACTGCAACATTTTAGTAAGTGAATGTGTTGAAAGTTCAAAGTGCTTTCTCACCTTGCTTTTAGGCCCATAGTTAGACGTGTAGTGGCTTCAAACTGTGAGACCAAAGTCTCTAAAATTTTTCCAATTTAGGGGTCCGTTTTTAATGTTAATCTTTTTCCTTTCTTTGAGCTTGTTTGTGTTTGTTTGTGCTTAGTGTCTCAAGTGATTCTATTTACTTAGCCTTAGACAATTATGTGTTCTTTGAAACCTTTTGCAAGTACATATTTGCAAGGATTGACCTTGGTACATAAGAAGTCTTTTAGACTCACCTCGCCTAACTTGGAGGTCTACTTGTGCTTGTTTTCTTCCTTCACAATTTGTTAAACTTCTAAGTTCTTTCAATCACCATGAGCACTAGAAGGACTACTCGTGTTAGTACCCAACATCAACAACATGTTGATAAAAATAACCTCCACACAAGTGGTGATGAGGAGGTTGAGGTTGATCCTAGAGTCCTAAATAACCTCTCTCAAGAGTTTAGGGACCTTAAAGCTCAAATGGCTTCCATGCAAGCCAATATTCCATTAATTGCCAATCAACTTACCCCTCCTACCCATAATACTCGTGCCTCTCCTAGGCCTTCTCGTGCCCTTTCAAGGCATGAGTATGATTTTGAAGAGGAGGAAGATGAGCGACATCAACCTTAGACAATCGCCTCGTGTAAGATGGCAAAGGTGCATCCCTCCTCACCCTAAAGAAGTCAAAAATTGATTTGCCTCATTTCCATGGAAGGGATAATTTTGAGGTTTTCTTGATTGGGTTGCAAAAGTGGAACTATTGTTTGAGATTCATGTTGTGGAGGAAGAAAGGCATGTGTCTCTTGCTACTCTTAGCTTTCAAGGGCATGCTCATAGTTGGTGGACTTCCTTAGTCCTCTAAAGAAGGAGAAAAGGGCTGAATGATATTGAGTATTGGAATGATCTTAAGGAAGCCCTTCATGCCCGCCATGTTCCCTCCTACTACAAAATAGAGCTCTTGGACAAGCTCTAAAGGCTCCAACAAAGATCTATGTCTATAAAAGAGTATAGATAAAAGATGGAGCTCTACATAATGAGGGGAAACTTTTGATGATTAGGAGGCTTCTTAAGAACCAACCTAGCCTTCCTCTCAATGACCAAAGAGAAAATATTTTCCACACAAGATGTGAGGTTTTGAAAAACACTTGCTCTTTGATCATTGATAGTGGGTTTTATTGCAATTGGTGTAGCACAATATTGGTTAAGAAGTTGAACTTGACTTTGTTGCCCCATCCCAAACCTTACAAACTTCATTGGCTTAATGAAGATGGGGATCTCAAAGTTGAGCATCAATTGAAAGTCAAGTTTTCCATTGGGAAATTTAACGATAAAGTTTTATGTTATGTGATCCCAATGGAAGCTTGCCATATTCTCTTGGGGAGGCCTTGGTAATTTGATCATAAAACCTTAAACCATGGCTATACCAATGAGCTCACCCTCTAACATCATTCAAAAACTTTTGTGTTGCATCCCCTCACTCCTAGCCAAGTTGCTAGTGGTCAAGTTCAAATAGGAGCTATGAGAGAGGAAGAGAGATCCAAGAACTCTAAAGCTTCTAAAGATTCTAAGGAAAAGATAAAGGTAGAGGAAGTTTCTTTTTCTAAGGATGTTGCTCATGAAGTTCTTTTAAATCATAAAACTCTTTTGCACACTCTTCATGATGAGCAATCTCCCTTCCTCTTACTTTGTTAAGTAATCCTTACTTGTCTTGAACATCCTTCTCTTAAGGATCTACCTCCTTCCATTCGTGTTCTCCTTCATGAATTTAAAGATGTTTTTCTAAAGGATGGCCCTCATGGTCTCCCACCTTTTAGAGGGATTGAGCACTAAATTGATTTTGTCCTAGGGGTAAGTCTTCCTAATAGACTCGCTTATAGGACAAACACAATTGAGAGTAAGGAGATAGAAACTCAAGTGAATGAGTTGCTAGACAAGGGATGGGTTCAAAAAAGTTTAAGTCCTTGTGCAGTGCCTGTGTTGTTGGTGCCGAAGAAAGAAGGAAAGTGGCGCATGTACTATGATTGTTGGGCTATCAACAAATCCCAAGACTAGATGATATGTTGGATGAACTACATGGAGCTCAAATATTTTCAAAAATAGACCTTAAAAGTGGTTATAACCAAATTCGTATTCAAAAAGTTGATGAGTGAAAAACTGCTTTCAAAACAAAATTTGGTCTATATGAATGATTAGCCATGCCCATTGGCCTAACCAATGCTCCTAGTACATTCATGCACTTAATGAATCATGTCTTGTGTGATTGCATAGGAAAGTTTGTGGTAGTGTATTTTGATGACATTTTGGTGTACAATAGAAGTTATAGTCTTCATGTGGGTAATCTTAGAGTTGTGTTATCTCTTCTTCGAGATCACCAACTCTATGCTGACATTGACAAATGCACTTTCTATGCAAAGAGTGTAAGCTTTTTGGGATTTGTGCTCAATAAGAGTGGGGTACATGTTGAGCCGCAAAAATCAAGGCCATCCAAGAATGGCATGTGCTAAAGAATGTTGGGGACATTAGAAGTTTTCATGGATTAGCTAGTTTTTATAGAAGATTTGTTCCCAACTTCTCCACCATTGCTTCATCCTTCAATGAGCTTGTTAAGAAAGACATATCTTTTGAGTGGGGTGAAAGACAACAAAAGGCTTTTGATGATATCAAGGCTAGGCTCACCCAAGCTCTCATTCTTGCTCTTCCAAACTTTGAGAAAACTTTTGAGCTAGAATGTGATGTTTCTGAGGTTAGATAAGTGCAATTTTTGCTTCAAGACGGCTATCCAATTGCCTATTTTAGTGAAAAACTAAATGGTCCTTCTCGTAACTACCTTACCTATGACAAAGAGCTATATGCCCTTGTGCGAACTTTTCATACTTGGAAACATTATCCTGTGACAAAAGAGTTTATCATCCATAGTGATCATGAAACTCTCAAGTATTTGAAGAGCCAACAAAAATTGAATAAAAGGCATGCAAAATGGGTTGAGTACTTGGAACAATTCCCTTATGTTATCAAGTACAAGAAAGGGAAAGCTAATGTGGTGGTTGATGCACTATCAAGGAGATATACTCATTTAGCCAATATAGGATCCCAAATTCTTGGATTTGACAACATATGTGAATTGTATATTCATGATCCCTTCTTTGCTACCATTTATCATGATTGTCTCACTAACTCCCAAGATGGCTTTTATCTCTCAAATGGGTACCTTTTCAAAGAAGATCGCCTATGTATTCCTCTAGGTTCTCATAGAAAACTATTGATCAAAGAAATGCATGAGGGGGGACTTATGGGTCACTTTGGGGCCACCAAAACTTTGGCCATGGTTAAAGAGAAATTCTTTTAGCCCCATATGAAAAGGGAAATACAAAACCATTGCGCTAGTTGTTTGAATTGTTTGCATGCTAAGTCTAATGCAATGCCTGCAGGGATGTATACTCATTTGCTTGTTGCTTCCACCCTTTGGGAGGATATAAGCATGGACTTTGTACTAGGGCTTCCAAGGACTTCTAGTGGTGTTGACTCTATATTTGTGATAGTGGACCATTTTTCAAAAATGGAAAATTTTATACCCCGCCACAAAGTAGATGATGCTAGCAACAAAGCAAGGTTGTTCTTTAGAGAAGTGGTTCATCTCCATGGCTTACCCAAAATATTGTGTCTAATAGGGATGCTAAATTCCTAAGCCATTTTTGGAGGACCTTGTGGTCTAGGCTAGGAACAAAACTTTCTTTTTCTACCTCTTGTCATCCATAAACTGATGGGCAAATAGAGGTAGTCAATAAATCCTTTGCACATTGCTTAGGATTTTACATAAGGGGAATCATAAATCCTGGGATGAGTATCTTTTCCGTATTGAATTTGCTTACAATAGAGTGGTCCATAGCACCACCAAACTCTCACCCTTTAACGTAGTTTATGGTTTTAGCCCTCTCACACCATTGGACTTATTACCTCTTCCAACTTCTTTTGATTTTGTTCATAAAGAGGGGGTTTCTAGTCCAAGTTCATAAAAGATTTTCATGAGAAGGTTAGAAACCAAATTCAAGCCCAAGTTGAAAGATTGCTCATTTTAAAAACAAGGGCAAGAGAGTTCGGTCTTTTAATGAAGGAGACCTAGTTTGGTTGCACTTAAGGAAGGAAAGATTTCCTAACCTAAGAAAATCCAAACTTAGTCCCCGAGGTGATGGTCCATTCCAAATCATCAAGAAGATCAATAATAATCCTTATCAATTGGATCTTCTTGTGGAATATGTTGTGCATTCTACTTTCAATACTACTTATTGGGTTCCTTTTGTAGGTACTTTTGATGAAGAGGATGACCACCAAGATTTGAAGGCAAATCCTTTTCAAGGGGGAGGGGATGATGTGACCCCAACAAGACCAAGCTCAAGTGCATCAACAAGCCCAAGTCCACATCCACAATCACTAGAAGCATAATAAAAAAGATTCACATGGGCCTCTCACAAGATTATCAAGTCAATCATGAGCTTTTCACTTTATTCACATGAGCTAAAGAAATTTCTAAAATATGAGTTGATACATGAAGGAAGTTGTCTAGATTTAAATTGGGCCATTGCTTAGGCTTTGCTTTCAATAAAATAAGCTAGAACACTTTGGATCAATTGAGCCGAGCCCAATTTGCTCTTTTGGCCGAGAATCCTTGGCATTTCTCTACACTTAGAGGCAAGCACGCTAAGCATGAGCAAAGCAAGGAGAGTGTGATGGTGGCATAGAGCGTGTGACATTGGCAAAGAGAGTGTGACATGCCACTTGGAGTCATCAAGGCTCATCTTCTACATCACATGGCCTACAATCAAGCTTCTCCTCCAAGCTACATTTTCATTACATCTTTGTTGCATCTACATTTTATTTGGCCAGCCATATTGCCTATAAATGGGGCCATTCCACTCCTGTACTGGTTACTCTTGAATTGCTAATAGATGCTAGTGCTGAGATCACTCCACCCTTCTATTAATTTGAGAGCACACATGGCTAACCTTCTGCAACATTTCCTCTAGAATAGAACTAGTGGGGAGTACAAGAAGATATTTGCTTGAACCTGACCGTAGCTTAAAAGTCAGGTTAGAGTTAAAGCCAAAAGAAGGAGTCATGATTGAGACAACACTAAAGAATAACACATACTTGTTTTCTTGGACCGATGCTGACTTACCAGCTGTAGACCCCGGGGTAGTAGTTCACCGACTATCCATGTTCAAAGTAGCAAGATATGTCACAAAAAAAAGAAAGATAGAAGAAGAAGGAAGGTTAGCAGCACGAGTGATGAGTCATTATTTTCTTCTATTCCACTAGCCTTTGTGCACCCATTAGACAGTTGATTAGTGCTTAATTGTTCATCATTAGAGTGTTTTTCATCTGTTGGGCTTTATTGGGCCACTGATCCGAAT
>Ga0209389_1004462_pt1 | contig 11665 bp, 9 predicted proteins | sample CowpearedBW_FD_187526 | JGI IMG/M metagenome (GOLD analysis project Ga0209389, IMG submission 187526) | Root nodule microbial communities of legume samples collected from California, USA - Cow pea red BW (SPAdes) (version 2) | ecosystem: Host-associated > Plants > Roots > Nodule | place: USA... | reverse complement strand
CAAGAAAAAAAAAACTTGAATACTTATGAGAAGAAAACTGATTCCGTTCAAATTGATAGGAAACCAGTAGAAGAGAGTATATATAAGGGCTCTATCACCCTAGAATAATGATTACAAAATCTCCTATCGGATCCTAAAGTATCTTAATTGTCATAATTACAGTTACAACGATTGATAATATCTCCTCCACTCAACAATACCTTATAACTCAACACATCACTCAAATTGGTGAAGGAATATCTATCATTACCAGCATGAGAGTGAGACCACAATGTCTTATGGGAAGAACCTTCACAATGTCTCATGAGCCTAGAAGTATCTCAGTAACTAGAATGATTTCGGACTTTCTTTCCAACAACCCCACTCCTATGACCCTACCATTGAAGTTGTAGGGTCATCCAACAGTATTTTACAAGTTCCCCTTCCAAGCTTCCATTTCTCCTATTTTGTTTCTTTTGTTGCATGCTACCCCATGGATACTACTGCAACCTCTTCACATCCCACAACATATCCCCTCTTGTCTCCAATATTCCCCTATCAATTGAAAATTTTAATGCCATGGCACCAATTATAGCACATTGGCTTAAGAAATTAATTTGATTTCTTGGAAGAGCAAGAAACAAAATGTTGTAGCAAGATCTAGTGCAAAAGCACAATATAGAGTTATGGCCTCAGACACTTGCGAACTTGTTTGGCTTAAACAATTACTTAAAAAGTTTCAATTTGGAGATGTCACTCAAATGACACTTATATATGATAATCAAATTATTCTTCATATTAGCTTTGTTACTGTCTCTCGTGAAAGGATCAAACACATTCCAATTGACTGTTATTTTATTTGAGAAAAAATTATACCGGAAGACATCAAGACAGAGTTTGTTAACTCAAGTGATCAGTTAGCAAATACTTTCACTAAGTCTTTATGGAGACCTAGAATTGATTATATTTGTAACAAACTTAGTACATATGATTTATATACACCACCTTGAGGGAGAGTGTTAGATATAACAGGCTTAGGTCTATATCTTTATATTTTTCTATGTATAAAATGCATAACCCTATGTGCTCAATACACATTAGGGATTCATCCTGTCTCTTTCTCTTTTATTTCACCAATTAAGAAGAATAGTTTGAATTAGTCTACACTATAGTATAGATTAAGATCTAACTAAGATCAAATTCAAATTTTAGAGCTCTCTTATCTATGTTCTTTAATTTATTTTTCTTTGTAACAGTTCAGTTATCTCCTAATTCAAACTATTTTATATCTCCCAAAATTTTAGGATGCAATTTACAATAATTTATTTCTCATCAAATAACAGCTGCAGCTTTGGGGATATTTGGTTTATATCTTCGTAATAGAACCTAATCAAGTGGTGTGGAGTTCAATCCGTACTTCACTTGTTCATCAAATAAAAAGTCAATTGATTTACACTATCCCCTCGTCAACCCCCACAAGGGCTATTGTGTCAAGGAATAAGTTCAGATTTAATACATTTCATTTAACTAAATATTTCAGGATATTAGGTTAATGAACCTCTACATCACACCATTCTAGTTGAGCAAGAAAGCTGATACTTAACTGACCTTAATGTCATTTAACTCAGCCAAACACCGTGTAGATTCCTTTCTGTCTGCTTCCAGTTTTGCTGCAAGATCTTCTATCTGTAAAGTAACTGTAAATATAGATGGTACATACAAATAACCCAAATAAAATAAGATAATAAAAAAACTACCTGCCGTTGGCGATCTTTATATTGTTCCAATATGTTATGATTGACGAAGAGAATTGAATTGGCTTGAGCAGTGGTATCCTGGATAGCTGCCTCCAGTTCCTCAATTGTAGTAGGCATCTAGATCAAAAAACCCAATTCTTGTGAGTCTCCACTCACCTATTTATACAAACTGCCTAAACAGCATTTCACCTAATCAATCTCAGTGATAATGAGAAGACAAAACATGAACCAAATTCTGATAATTACAATTGTTAATTGTATTATTTGTAAGTATTGGAGATGTTCATGTAAAACATTCAGTTATTCAACTCGATGTTAGTTTTCTGTTTCTGTTATGTTTGTGTAACCTGTTTAGAAGACTTGAGCCTACATATGCTCTGCTTGTATTCTTTTCCAACATAAGTGAAATAATATTCAGTTCAGTTTTTGTGAAGCTTTTCTGTCTTTTCTTCATATTAATTTTCTGATAGTACGGAAGAAACATATTTGAGATTGATTGTCACTTTAACAGAGTAACTGACTGATATGTTTACTAAGTTTCTCAAAGGGTCTTGTGTTATGACATTTCTAATAAGTTTGTCTCATAACGCAAATGCTAAAACCAGTTTTTCCAAATTAAAGTGTGGAATATCATATATGTTAAAATTGTTGTTTGTTATTATTTTTATGCAACTTTTATAAAGCTGTTCTTTTGGGTGTATCTAGCTTAAGGGGTCAAGTGTGCTAACATATTGACCAAGGTTTTACCTTCAGCAAATTATGAGAACTTGAGAGGACGTGTTGAATTCTGATTTGAAAATAATTCAGGATTGGAACTCTTGTTGATATGATATTGTTGAAAATTAAGGAAAGAAATCATAATGAAAAGATTTTATATAAGGAAATCAATCAAAATTAATGAGGTCTGATGTGTAATAATAGAATTTGATGGAATTAGAGAATCTGTCTTTCCTTCATTTTAGCTACAGAGGTTATAACAATAACTATTTTCCTAATTTTTATGCCAGATTAGTGTACAAAATTATTCTCCCTTTTCTATACCACCTGATTGTATTAGTTTTGTATCAGTGGAATATATTCACTATTTCCTGATACAAATTAGAATTTTAGTGAGTGTGAAATTGAAATACGGAAAATAATTTTCAAATGTGAAAAATCTATTCATTAGAATCTGATATGAGATGGCTCATATTTATATCTATGATAAAAGACTCGAAGAATAGTCAAAAGTATCATATTAGGTGTTCTGACTCACCACAGTTACCACAGAAAGATAACTACAATGACTTAGACAAAGATAACGTGTTACAGACTAGGGAAATTATTAATTACACAACCCTAGTAAAAACAGAACAGTGTTATCTGGCTAAGACAACTAGATGAAAAAATTGTACCCACTATTATTTTTGCCAGAGACCTGTTATCATTTTCAATAATATATAATAATATTAAATGGAAAGCGATGCTTTTGCATTCATATATGGCCTTTGAACATGCAGGAAGTGTCATCTTCAGGATGACGTCACAGATTGCAACAAAAAATATCAAAACAAGAAGTGAAATGCATCCTGAATTTTTTCTACACAAACCTCGAGAAATTCCTTCTTTAGCTCAGGTGTAAGCTGGGCAATTGATTTAGCATACTTCAAGGAATCTGTAAGCTTCTGTCTACAGTTCTCAGATTCTTTCTTACCTGAAGAAGAAATAAATTCTACAAATAAGCCACATTTGCATGTTGCAGAGTACAAAAACTAAAAATTCTATTTGCAGCATGCAGAATATAAAAAATAAAACCATGACAGTTTCTCACAGTTTTCGAAGTGCAATGATGCTTGCACGGCAACATTCTCATGCTGCTTCAGGTTGGCGTCCATTTCTCCAGTCTAAGAAAAAAAAAAATTAAACATGAGAGAAAAAGAGAAGCAGAGTCATAGAGAACATGAATGTAAAAGACAAAAAGAATTGACGCAAGATTCCACACAAAAAATAGAAGCCAGGGTTGAGATGCACATGCTGGCACATGGAAGGTCACTTTGGGAAGAGCCCAAGTCCCACATCAGTTTGAAATAATACCAACATACAGTATAGGTTGCAAACTTGACATTTCAAGCCGAAGCTAAACCTAATCCCACATTTTAAGAATTCATATATCATTTTATGCTTCTTGTAGATCTCTTACTTTCTTTGGTTTGAATTATTGTTGTCAGATTATATTTTATGAGAATGCTAGACTACACGATACCCCTCTTTCTGATATTAATCAAATCATCTCTCTCTTGATTGCAAAATTCTATAACGTCCACCTTTTCTGACAACAGCATGATAGGGAAATCTCGAGATTACAGATTCTTTCAGTCATACTGAAGAGTTATACTCTCCATTTCCATCTCTCCTTTCTTTCTCAATAAATTCTGTCTTTGTCAGAAATAAAATTAAAAAACTTGGGTTATTTAAAATTTAGAACTAACAAATAATAGCTATTAAGTTTCACTGCAAGATGATAATTCATTGCTTGAACTTCTAAGAAGTAATATTGGTGGCCAAAGAATTACAAGTTTAAAGTAACAAATAGAAGCTATTTCTACATAGATCATGTCTGTTGCATGTATTCTGAGTCAACATAAGTGGCATAACTGTTATTTGATTACCTTTGCATCAAACTCAATAAAAGCCATACGTTGTTCAATAAAAATTTGTCTGTAACTCACAGCTTCAACAAGAAGATCCTGTCAAAAACAGAATGGAGACCAACAGCATAAAAGACCATATTATACTCGAGGGAGGGGGAAAGATTAATAAAAGCAAATTGCAGAAAAAAGAAACAAAAATAGAATACAGTTATTGAAGCAAACATGCACTAAGCCTTCAAAGAACATCTTATAAAGCAGTGAAAGAATAGAGATTAATTACCTTAATTTCCATTGCATTACGAAAACGCTGAATATTATACTTGAAAGCCTGATGAACAAGCTTTGCTATCTCAGTATCCAAATCATCCCGTTCCTCCATCACTTTTAATAACCCTTTCCTCTGATCTGCAGGTCAAAACAAGATATTCATTTAGAATACCAAAGTCAAATGTTAATCAGAAAAGCTTTCAAATCTTTTAACACAGTATATTCTACTCACCAATACGGCTAATGAGTGTTTGACGTTTTTTACGCTCATTCTGTACTGTAATACTAATGCCTTCCTAAAAAATCAAGAATGAATAATATTTCAAACTTTAAAAAGCCCTAGAACAGAGAATTCAGAACTTTCAAGTCAAAATATAAATTTCCAGTAGCATACCCACTCTTTACGAAGATTAGCAGCTTGATTCACTAAGCTTCTTTCTTCATCTTGAAACTTTTTAACGCATTCCTCCAAATTAGCAACGACTTCTTCAAGCTCCTTTTGCTGAGAACGCAGCTTTTCAATTTCACCAACATTCAGATCTAAAAAATACAACAAAAGGGAAATAGGTGGCGATAAAAACAATCAGTAGAAACTAGGCTTCATGCATATGTTGATTCTATGCAGTATAAGAGTAGCATACTATTCAATAAAAGTTGTGGGCGTTCCACTTGTTCAACGACTGTAGAGACATGATTTCCATATCTAGACTTGGACCAACGGTAGTGATTTTCAGGTGTCCACAAATTTATAATTCCTAATCTTGGTACCTCATCAGCATTCTGATCTGTTTCTTTGGATCCGATATACTGAAACAAATGCAATTAGCAAAAGAGCATGCATAAATCGTATAGCCAAATTATATAAACAAACATATAAAAACACATTAGCTTTTGGAAGAAAAAATAGAGGCATACTGAATTATCTAGATTAAACTGGCTAATCAACACCTCCTTCACGGCAATAGGAGCATCAAAAATTTGATCCAGCCGGGAGTATATGCCAAGAGCACGTTTCTGTTTGGATGATAAAATAACAAAAGACATAGATATTTAGATTGATTAAATGCAAATTGATAAAAAAAATACCCCAAACCAGACTCACATCTTCGGAAATTTCAAAAGGCTCTCTTTGGTGGCCACCATCACCTGTATAATTTAAAATTGGTACATCAAAGAACTGCAGGTGCTTCACCAAAAGATCTCGATCACCAGAATCTTGTGTTATGAAGGACTGTATTTGAAAAAAAAAAAAAAGAAAAAAAAAAAAAAAAAAAAAAAAAAAAAAAAAAAAAAAAAAAAAAAAAAAAAAAAAAAAAAAAAAGGACTGTATTTGAAAAAAAAAAAAAAGGTAACCAATAGCAGAGATAATAAAGACCACTAACTTAACACCACACCAAAAGAAAGAAGGATAAAAATGAGCAGCACCTATAAGCAAAATTTATCAACTTTACAGGTGAAAAAGAAATTGAAAAAAAGGATACACAAAGAAGAAAGATATCAATGCACAACGTTGACTACACAATCAACACCAGAGAAGCAAGTGAAAGCATGGCTTGTACAGCTTAAAACAAATATACGATAAAATATTAAAAAAACTAAATATAGAATTTTGACATTCAAGTTGAACAAAATTCAGCAGGTGAGTTTTTGTTCGAAGAAAATAGAGACCCTTATATTTCAATTAGATATCTAAGATTACCTTCCAAGTGTAGTGAGCCACTTGACCCTCTAGATATGCGGCATGAACTTTATTTGATACATTCACCTGATATTAAACTCAACAATTTAACTGACTAAACAAGCAGCCCAAAAATAAAAAAACACTATGAATTTTTAACCCATGTACCTCCACTAAAACTGGGCCATAAACCTCCTTATTGAATTCATGTCGATGTTCTTGGACCCATTTATAAGCTTCAAAAATTTTTTCAGCCCCTGACCTTTGCAATACATGCAAACACTTTGTACTTTTATTATCCATTTCCATCAACCTGCCCATTAAACAATATAAGGGATATTTCAAATATATGAACTTGCATCAGTATCCAACACAAAAGTGCACTTTACTTTTAACATAAATTCTACCTCTCTTTATTCTGCATCATGAATGACTTCTTCCGCTTTATTTCATTCTCTGCTTGTGACTTGTTCTGCCTCACTTGATTAGCAGAATAATCCAATTCACCAATTTCGGCTTTTAGTCTTTGCTGGAGGGGACAAAATCACTTTTTCCATAAGAGAGCAAGTACCAAACAAAAACATTTTTTTTTGTAGTATACAACATAAGATAAAGTTCGTAAAAAATATTCAGTCAAATGGAACAGAACATGTCCACAAATTTGGATTCTCCCAATGAAATACATCTTAATTAAAGCGGGAGAAGGTTCTAGTGGAGATGGTGGTGCACCTAATCATGATTAGAAGGTTCCTCCAATTGTTAACGATGATGAAGGTGGAGATGTCATTTGATGTTTACTTTTTATTTTGTCGTTGTCATATTTTAGAAAATATCCATGGATACTAAAAATCCAGACAGTTTTAAAAAGGTGCCTGTGTAAGGACTGGATGAGTTTCTATTCAGCATGTGTGCTTGTGCTGACCTATTGGCATCCCTACCTCCACCATACCTTTTCTTACTAAATTAAACAAGTGATTAAAGGTAATCAGCCTCATTAATACCTCCTTAATCATCACATTCAATAGCATTACATCTCAGGAGAAGATTGCAACACTGGATCTGTTAAACCTGCATATCCAGTTTGAGACAGTGTCCTGTCTTGGCATATTTCTCACAAATCATTGATAGTGATTTGGGAGGAGCTTTGCAAGTTGGATTTATAGGATTAATTTAAGCTTAAAGTCCCCTTTCTAAGACCAATTAAAACGAGCAATGCATTGCCGCAGCACAATGAGTCAAGGTGGATATTAACATTGTTGAGATACAAAAAAAATATTAAATTGTAGTCACTTAGGCCTTCATCTTGAAACACATAACAACAAAAGGCACTTAATGACTTTAGCATAGTATTTCTTGGGATGATGCAATTTTAAAACTATTACACAATGATGTGAATAATACAATTAAGGACATATGAATACTTACAAGCTCATCCTTGGGAGGTACATATGAGGGTAAGTTCTGAAGTTCAAGTTCAGCGATAGCAAGTTCCTCCCTTGCTTTTACAAGTTTTTGTTGTCGTGTTTCTTCTTGTCTCCTCAACTCTTCCATTTCTTTGTATTTTCCTTGTAATTCCACATCCTACAAAGTAATAACAATGAACTAAAACCACACACAACTCTAACTTATCCAACAGGGTACAGGATAAATCCACAAGCATAGTACCAAAACAATTATCAAGTCTTTCATTTGTCATAGTTCCTTAAAACACCACAGGTCAAGAAAATTCATGAATGAAAAGAAATAAATGAGCTTTACATACTGTTAAATTCTAAAATAAAAGGTACAACGCATAATGGTTACCAATTTGTGCTCCTCCTCCATAAGCTCAATTCTCTTCTTTGCATTCTCATTTACACTGCGACTAACCTTTTTGCATTTTGCATCTAATGCAGCCTTCTCTTCTTTTTGTTTCCTGCAATTAATGAAAAATTACAATTTATTATACTAGATCTTAACAACAAAGAGTAGGTAAGGCTGCAACACATTGACATGTTCATCAATAGAAACCCACTACAAGTATTAAATGGTCGGTAAGGCTACTAACAGCACCTTGTCAAACAATACTAGGCCATTATATTTGTAATACATCAATAGATCTCTTAGGATATCCCCATCCACAGCTTAATATCACAGGTACCATAATCACAAGACAAATAAATCTAATCATACAAAAAGTCAGCCTTAAAACACTCTCAGAATAAGGAATAATCTATTCCTAATAAAACTCTTAATTGTAAAGCAAACAAAACAATTTCACAATGCAACTCAAATAACTAAGGTCAATACATACAGAGGAAGGGAAAAGAGACAATTCAAGTTGGGGTTGATGATGAATTGGAATTTGATATGTCCCATTGAACAGGTTGGGATTGAGCTAAGTTATCCAGAAGGCTACTTATGGCCTAAAAGTGGCCCCAACAGCAAGGTGTGAGCTACTAAAAAATAATTGTTAATATATGCTAAATTGATCATATATTTCTTGAACACAGATATTATGGTGTTCAAGTGCACAAGTGACACTAAAATAAATGAAAAATTCATTAAGAACTAGTTTGACAGAGTTTGGATATGCTTTGGGAAGAGAGATATTAACTCACCATTACAAGAGAGAAAGGAAAATTGAAACACTTTGGGAAATAATAGAAGCAAAAACAATCTACAGATTATATACTCATTGCATTCAAGTCCTGCACAGTGGGACCAAGGTATGAACTTGTTTTTACATTACTCCTAGATCTAGATTATCTAAAAATGTAAGATACATTTTTTCCTAGACTGGAGCTTGAGTAAATATAAGATTAGAAACTTGGGAGAACCACGCCACAAAAGCTAGTCACCATAATTAGAGAGACCAAGAACCCACACGAATCCATACTTCAAATGTGGGACTCAAGTATCAAACCCTGCAGCAATTAGATTCTAACAATATTAACATTATATTATATTTTCTGAAAAAAGATATATAAGTATGGGATTGTATATTCACTACATTTTAGTCCCACATTTAGGAACTAAGATTTGAGCTTCTAAAAGAGAACAAGACACTTTCTTTCCTTAATAGGAGTTTCTGTAAATTTAAAATAGCCAACTCTTTTGCATCTGTGTATCAAGAAAGACCACCATTATAAGAGTTTAATCAAAAACTGAAGAAGAGCCCCAATCTCAAGCCGTGCTAAAGTATAAGCAACCTTCACATCCAGCAACTCAAAATACTAAGAATAAGATCAGAAATTAAAACAGGGAAGAATAGAAGTAAGAAAGACCACCATACATGATTGGTTCTTTAAGATCATTTAATAACTTTGCAGCTTCCTCCAATGCCTTTGCTGCATTACTCTCACGCTCCTTAACTTCCCGGTATTCTGCCTGCTTCATATCATACTTTAGCCATGGCAACTTCTTTTTCATTGATTCAGCCTGCATAAAAAGATATAGCCACAAATTTTCAAAATATCTTCATCAGGGATAGTTTCATATCACGAGTATCATGAAACCACTTGAAAAAGAAAGAAAGGATGAGCTTAGCATAACAGAAATAAAGAATAACAAATGACACAATGTTTGGCACATATGTGACCCTCTAAAAACCTTGGCAAGAAGTTCATCTCTTTGACGAACACGCTCAACATCTGTCTCTAATTCAGCATTTTGTTCCATCAACTGTTTTAAGGTTCCTTCATTTCTCTCCAGAGACTGAAATTGAATTAATGAAGTGACCCTCAAGTGTACAAGGAATTTTTGGAGATCATCAAAACAATTCTTAAGAAAGGGTGACCCTACCAACTCAATATGTTTCAATGAACGGCTTTTATCAACTAGTGTTCGATGTTGCTCTGGAAGTTGTGGATCACCAACAGCCTTTTCGGTCTCTTCCAGAAGTTGAACAGGAGTTAACTTGGCAAACTCACAGACCCTGTCTTGTGGTAAAAACTACAAAAGCCAAGAGATCAGCAATCAGTTAGGTACGAGAAAAGATTCTGGTGATCGAGATTAGCACAAGTCAGAACCTAAATTTGAACTTGACCACAACAATTGTAAGTAGATAAATAAAGCAACCAAGGGAGTGTACGCTATTACAAGAAGATAGAAAGAAAAATGCACATAATTACACAGACAACTGGGATAAAAGGGATTATGAAACCTTTACCTTTATTAAGAAAGCGAAAATAATTCAGAACTGGATTTGTAGAGAAAGGCCATGAAATGAAAATTTTTCATTTTCAATAAACATTCTCTAATTTAACTTTTCAAATAAAAGAAGTAAAAATAAACTTAATCTCCTAACCTTTTATTATTTCTATAAACATCATGATGACAACGGGGTGGGTGTGGATTTGACAATAACTACCCCTGATGAAAAATCTCACTCACTCCTATCCCCGATTCTCAATAGATATAAAATTTGTGTCCCATTCTTATCTTCAAACTCAAGTTAACTCTTAAACTCATACGAGTTTACCATTTTAGATAGCAAACACAAATTAACTTGTAATCAAAATCATTTGAGTACACTTGGGAAAACTCTCTAAACTCATGGTAAGCTTGCATAAACTCTTGAATTATGAAACAAGTTAATATGTTTGAAAGCAAATGTAAATTTTGTAAATTTTGTCTGATGACAATTTATTAGATTCAAATTATTTTAAAAAATTAACTCCGCTTTAATTGTTTTCACCTTAAGCACTTATGAATTTGTATATGATTTAGTCATCTATGTAATTAAATTATACTTCGCACCAATGTACTATCACATTTTATTATTGTCTTTATTACATTTCTTTATTAAGAATGTCAAAATATTGAATTATTGTTTGTATTAAGAGTATTATGTTATGTTTATGTCATTAATAGATTTTTTTAATAGTACTTTTTGTATTAGGTAAGCTTTTGAGTTAAATCAACGTATTGAGTTTATGAAAGTTTTACAGGTTTAAGTAAATTCTCGAGTTTGGCAATCTTGAAAAGGATACCCTTTTCTTCTCTTTAATGCCAAATAACAAGCAAAAAACTATAATTGCATAAATCTTAAGATGAGGTATCTAATAACAATTGTAGAAATGTCAAGTAAATTATACAAAAGAGTAAACAATTATAGGAATGGGGGAATGGGGACAGGAATGGGGTGAATATGCATATACTCATCTTTGTCCTTGATCAAAAAAGTTGGGTATTAGCCATACCAATACCCATGTCAGGTCAATTTGGGCATTCCATGTCAAAATCAGGACAGATTCAGATCCCATCCATATGTTACAATAGAAGGAGAATGAAAGATTAGTTTAAGACAGTTAGAACATTGATGGGTTAGTTAATTAGTTAGAGGGGTAAATATAAATAGGGGAACATGGATA
>Ga0209389_1004461_pt1 | contig 11668 bp, 6 predicted proteins | sample CowpearedBW_FD_187526 | JGI IMG/M metagenome (GOLD analysis project Ga0209389, IMG submission 187526) | Root nodule microbial communities of legume samples collected from California, USA - Cow pea red BW (SPAdes) (version 2) | ecosystem: Host-associated > Plants > Roots > Nodule | place: USA... | reverse complement strand
CCCCATTTTCAGTCTCTGCACCTCTATTATTTGTGTTGGACTATCTTTGTTTTTTTTTTCTATGCACCCTTGATATTTGCTAATCCCGCACTTCTGCACACACCTCACATTACTTAGTTTTGTTTGTTTGATTTGGGCTTCCTTTTTCTTTTTCTTGTTGATGCACCCCTTACATTCCCATGTACACCACATATCTTATTTGTGGGTTGGGCCATGTATGTATTTCCTGCACCACGTTTTTACATGTTGCACCCCTATATTTTGATTTTCCATTTTTACCCCTACTTCTAATTGCATTCATTTTTCACACATTCAGTCCCTTTTATAAAAAATAGAAAAAATCTAAAAACAAAAAATGTTCTCTTTCACTTTATTGCTTCTGTCTGTTCGCCCGCACTGTGACACACTCATTTTCAAAAATACCAAAAATAGTTTTCTTTCTCTTTTAGTGCTTATCTGACCGCTCGCGTCGTGTGACACATATTTTCAAGTAATTCAAAAACACCAAAAAAAATACAAAATTTTCAAAATATAAAAATATCAATATTTTCAAGAAAAAAGTCTTTTAAAGAACTACGTAACCATGATTTCTCCTTTTGAATGAGAATAAATAGAACAAATGTCAATCCTTATCGGGCCCAAAAAATTTAAAAAAATATTTTTGTTTCTTTTTAGCATTTTTGTCTTGTTATTTTTGGGGAAAATTAAAATTTTTAAAATCACATTAACTTTGTATTTTTAATTAAAGGTACCGCCCTCGGGCGGTCGCTATAGGTGTTAACACCTTCCGTACGCATAACCGACTCCCGAATCCAAAATCTAGTTTTTCGTAGACTTGTTTTATTTTCATGGTTTTCCATAGTTTTCCATAATAACTATGGTGGCGAGTCTAAATCTCTTTTAAAAACCCGTTTTCTTGTCAGTTCGTCATCCCGTCACGATTCCGGTTGCGACACATCCATTTTTGCATGTTCTTCATCATCTTCCATGGATCCATTTGTTCATCTGAAGCCTCCTCCACAATAACATTAATCATCATGTTCCTTGTGGTCAACATGTTAATTTAGAAGTTCTCGTTCTGCCCCACAGTGGGCACCGAATGTTTTTATATGTAGGGTTGATCTATCATTTCCGAATGGATGGTCGTCCAAAACGCTGATTCCAAGTTGTTTCCTATTCGTCTACACTGATTGAAGGGTACCTGCCAAAGATCTTGTGATTCTAAAGTTATTTTGGGTTTGAATGTAGTGGTAATAAATGTGTAGTTAATGTTTAACCTACCACCTTACCTGGACCCTTATTTATACTTTTTCCTAATGGGCTTTTGATTAGATTCGGCCTAGTTGCGGCTGAAATCCCTCTAAACCTAATTACTAGCTTAATCAGGATTACTTGTTTGCCTTAAGCAATAAGTATAGCCATTCTATTTCTTTGATTAATAAAACAAGTTGGGTTTGGCTGACTAATTGTCTGGTCAACCAGCCTACTCTTTGATCAGACGGTCCATAGTGTACAAAACTAATTGTAGTTTGAAGTTCAAATAATAAAATTTAGTAGAGTTAAATATCATTAAATCTTAATATTTTTATATTAATTTAAATTAACTTGGTACTTGAGTCGCTCATTCATTGACACCCCACACCTAATTTTATTTTCCCTTTCTTGTACTACTTAGGTATCCCTACACCCTTATATTCTTCCTTTTTGCCTCCTATAGATTTTTTTGAAAGTTTGTAAAGAAGAAAGAACTATAGTCTCCCATCTTCGTCGACAATCATCATAATATATCACCTATTACCCAAAATTTTAGCCTTCTTCATTATATGTTGTTTTAATTTCCTATTTCTACTTAATATGAGATTGAGACTCATACTTAAATTCTTAATAATCACCTCCTCAAGTGTGAGTTCTTTATACATTGGTACACTCTTCCTCAAGGAGGAGCATTTCAACCTATAAGTATGCCAAATTTTATAATTACTTATTTCTCATACTTGTTAGAACCCTTTATGTGCCTTTCTGTCATGCATTTTATGTCCATTTCATGAAAAATTTAGATTTAAGTGTTTTATTTTTGGAAATAAAAGTGATTAGCCTTTTGGTTGAATTTTTGTAAAAAAATGGAAGTTTGAGGAAGATTGAAGGAAGCTTTCCATGACTCTCTTGCTCATCTAAAATTTCCCTCGCTTAGCGATAATCACCACTAGCTCACTTAGCGAGTCTCTCGATACTATTCATTTAGGGAATAGACACACTTTATTCTAACACAAAAAGCAACCTCTCGACAAGCAAGAGGTTAGGCTCGCCCAGCGAGAAGCTACCTTTTAGAAATGGTGTAAAAGTCAAGGTGGGAATGAAAAGGGGGGGGTTTAAAGAGGAAAATAGTCCAAATACCTAGAGAAGGGCATATGCGTGTGGAAAGCTCAAGAATTCATTCCACTTTTTTGCTCGGCTTTTATGCTACTCACATGTAGGAGTAGCTAAACTCCCCTACTAATTGATGTTAGATAGTGTATCTAAACTTGATGTAGTTTTCTCTTATGCAATATAAATTGCTTTCATTACTCTTTTGTTCTTTCCATATGCTTCATGTGCATGATTGATTATCTATGCTATTTTGAGTATCTAAACATTGGAAAATGCTTTGAAACATAGACAAGGGTAAAACAACTTAGAGTTTTGATTTTGGACATTCTAAAAACAATGCAAATTTTATATTAAAATAACCAAGAAATTAGTATTTTTCACATGGAAGTTTAGAACTTGTTTTTAAGGAATTAGAACTTGTAAGTTTGTGGTGTGAATGTTTGAGTTAAGTTATATTGTGTAGAATATTACATTGCATTGAGTTCATGAAATCCAACTGTAGTGAATCTTTGTCTTGATCAAGTATCATAACTTTGATTTAGTACATTTGTATGCTTTGAATTTATAATCATAACAATTGCAAAATTTTAATAGCAGTGTTTATATTATTAGTTTGAATTAGTAAAAATTCATAGTCAGCTTAAATAGATAAATCCCTTGGAAAACGATACTCAAACTTTCCAAATTAGTACTTACACTATTTGGTACACTTTTCAAATTGTTAACACTTGACTTTTCACCACGTACTTATCTAAGCTAAGAGCCTCCCTCAATTCTAACATTTACTTCTATCGTCGTTCATCTTAACTACATGTTTTCCTAAAATAGATGAAAAAAAGACTTTCAATATAAGGAATCAACAAATTTACGATTCTTCACTAACTCTCTGAGTCGACCATTAAGATGAGCCATCGATCTGATATCATTATTGAGTCTTTCACGATGGGACTTATTAAAGAGTCTCGGTAGTAATGAGTCATAAAGGAAATTTTAAGTTTCTCTTTAAAGAAATAATATGTCTGACAATATGCAAAGTCCACAAGGTCCCTTAGAGGTTTTAATGTGAATAACAGATCTTCCCACAATATTAAGAGATTGCCCATCTACAAGGTAAATCTTTGCAAACTTTCCTAAACTATTGTTAAATAGTAGTACTTATAAGGAATGTGTAGAGTGGAATGACACACTTGAGCCCATAATCCATGAGTCACCAGGTCTATCTAAAGTACAAATTATTGCATTTGTATTTTCATTAGTTATTGCATTTGTTGATTCACCATGAACTCTCTTTTCTTTCTTGTAGCCTTACAATGATTGGTAAGAGAATAACCCTTTTCTTTTTACATTTCCAACATGTATTATCATGATGGACTTTTATTTGTTTTCTCCTTCTAGATTTTGATTTGTCTCTACTTCGATTCTAGTCATTTTGGCTACTTCTTCCTCCATTTTCTATACTCAATGCTAACTAGAATTAGAATTGGAAGATTTTCCTAAACATCTCTTTTGAACATATTCGCTTAATATCAAGTCACGAATGTCATCACGCTTCAACTTGTTATTATTTGTAGAGCAACTACAACAACAATTGAACCACAACTATCTGGAAGAGATGGTAATAATAGAATTAACACTTTCACCTCATCATCAAAATTGATGTAAACTAATGTCAACTAGGTAAGAATGTTAAATTTTTAATATGATTAGTAACCAAATTACTTTTAACCATTTTGAGATTACCTGGCCTACATATCAAATATATTTTGTTGTTATAATTGACCTCTCGTACATATTTGACAATATGTTTGCATCAAATCAACGATTGTCTTTTCATTCATAAAATATTTGGCCAATGTCAACTGAATCACTCAAAGTGTCTACCAATCTAGCAACTTCCAAATTGATTGCTTCATGGCGTGTGACTTTTGCCTTATAAGGGCTGATACAACTTTTGATACAAATGGTCCTCCATTTAGATCTTCCAAAATTGAAAGTCTTTACTATTAAACTTCTCAATCTTCACCTTCCCTTCTTTTGATGCCATTGTCCTTACTACTTTCGAAGAATGTCCCGCTACTAATCTAAATAGAGCATTTCGTGAAGAATCTTGCAAAGAATAAGGGAATAAGCAAGATGATTCTTCATATATTTAGCGATTGTCAAAGTGTTATACATCTTGCTAAAAATTCAATCATTTAGATGCAAACACATTGAATTGAAGTATCTGATAAGTGATGGAGTTTTTTCGTTGTTGAAGATCTTAAGATTAGATCACCACACTACAAAAATAATGTATTTTAGCGATCAGTAGCGACTAATAATATGTAGTTGCAAAAATCCTAGTCGTAAAGCATTTAGAGACCAACTTTCATTTAGTCAATGTTCAACAACTGAAATGAAAATCATTAATTAGTTACTAAGAATTTGGTCTCAATCAAGTATAAGAGACTAATTTAATGATTGAAGAACGTTGGTAATTATGGTTGATAATTCGGTCACAAAATTGGAAATGTTTACTATAATGGGTTCAATAACATAAAAGTTTTATATTGCCAGTGATTTCAAAATTTATCACTGGCTAATTTTTTGTACAAGATTTTTACGTGCTTATAAATAATATTTTCACATATTTGTAAATAATTTTCTAACATTCTTATTAATGCTAAAATTTTAATCATTCTAGATATATTTAGTCAATTTAAATATACAATATATAATATAATAATAGTCAACTCATTAAGTTAATGATGCTTATAAATGGTAATCAACTGATAGTTGACGAAGAACATTACAATAGATAAGTTAAGACTTTGTATTTTCTCAAATAGCCTTCCACAATAAATAAATGATGAAGACACTACATTAGGTTAAGTGATGATGTAAAACAATCTTTAAATATTAGAGAATTTTTGGATTGTTAGTTGTTTTGGATGCAGGGGCCTAATGTCTACTTGAACAATTTTGTCTAGTCTTCAAATCTTCGCTTTGTCCATTCGGTTTAGTTGTCGTTCATTTGATTCTCCTGCCTACACTTACTAGAAAATTCTAAAACATTTTATGGTGTTCTTATGCTAAATAAAGATTTCATCTTTTATATTTGAAAATTGGTTAAAATTTTGCAAAGAACGCATTGAGCTTGGAGTTCTAAATTTTAATACATTTTATATCATTTATTAACATTTTTTTTCTTTTACTATTCTTTACTTTTTTTTTACATTTTTGCCTTTTTGTTGACCTATTAATACTTGTTAAAAAATTCTGAAACATTTTGTAACGTGTTCTTATGGTAAATAATGATATTTGAAATGTTTACATTCTAAATTTTTCATATTTAATATATGAAAATTACTCAAAATTTTGCGACAAATATGTTTCTCAGTTGAGATTATAAAATTTCAAAACTTTCATCGTTTATTAACATCTTTTTTCTCTTTTTCTACATTTTTGTCTTTTTTGTTGACATACCTAAACTTGTTAGAAAATTCTGAAACATTTTTCATAAAGTGTTCTTATGCTAAATAAGGATTTATAAAACATTTATATTTTAAATATTTCATATTTTGTATTTAAAAATTGTTCAAATTTTTGTAAGGAATTAATATATATATATATATATATATATATATATATATATATATATATATATATATACTATAAAAAAAATTTAGCGTAATTATTCTGTTGGTGTAGTAAAACCAGCATAAAATGTTTTTTTTTAGAGGTTTAAATAACAACAATAAAGTTATTGTTATAAAATAAGAGAATGAAGAGCAATTTTTCCGTGTCTTATTATAGATAGGAAGAGTCATATTTATACATACAAAATGTAACCTATAAAGGATACAAATCAAATAGTTGATACAAATATTTAAACCTTATAAAGAGTAATTAATCATATAAGTAATTGTAGGAAATCATATCAATCGTATGAGTTATTGTATCAAATCAATGGATATGAGTTATTGTATCAAATCAATGGACGACCATTAATTCATAACACTTCCCCTTGGGTGTCCATTGATAAGAGAATGTGCCTTGTTAAAACTTTACTAGGAGAAACCCTTTGGGATAAAAATCTAGTGAAGGAAAAAGAGTACAAAAATTTATATTCTTTAATACAATATTGTTTATCAAGTATTATATTTTGCCTCTCGTGTAAACTTACATCATTAAGATGGCAAAGTCCAATCTTGTGAACCAATTATTCAAAAGTTCTACTTTGGTGAAGACTTTCTAAATAGATTTGTCAAATTTTCACATGAACGGAATATTTTGGATCTCTATATCACCCTTTCGATTGAACAATGCACTATTGTCTTCTTATATGGTTTTTTATTCCAGTTTTTCCGAGGATAGACCACAAGTTTGTCGCACATATTGAATTATAAACATTAACCAAACACATTCACGACTTATCTCAGGTAATACTAAAATTCTGCATGATTTGATGATGTTGTTGTTATGGTTTGTTTCATAGGCTGTCGTTAAATCATTGTTCTACCACATGTGAACAAATATCTTATTTGTGATCAACCATTATTGTTAGTTTGAAATGGTGATTTAAGCCAATAAGGTGAGGGGGGGTTAATTGACTGTTTAAAACTTTTTCGAAAGCTTAAAACCTCTTTTGATTGAATCAAATAGACTATGAAATTCGAATGCAACAACTGCAGAATAGTACACTTTCAATCGGTCAAAAAATAAAACAGCAGACTAATTTGTTCTTGAGCCTATGAAACAGATGATTAAAATTTCAAATCAATCGGCTAACAACCTGGGAATTTATGCAAAATGCAGAAGTCGCAGATTTAACTCAAACAACAAACTTTTACACACAAGACTTGTTCCCATCAATATTTCTAACATGTATGCAACATTAGATTACATGGAAACGCATTAAACCTCAACTATGAATGAATTACTTGGTTTTAAAGTGATTTATAAGATAAGTCCATATTCATAGCACCCTTAAAGTAAGGAAGTATATGTTTTACTCTAATCCAATATCTTTTTGTAGGTGAAGAACTATATATTGCTTAACAAATTTATAGCACATGCAATATCAGGGCAAATATAATTAGTAAGATACATTAGTGCTCCTATAACACTAAGATATGGTATTTCTAGACCAAGAAGTTCTTCAACATTTTCTTGAGGTCTAAAATAACCTTTATCAATATCTAACGTCCTCACAACGATTGGAGTGCATAATGGATGTGACTTATCCATTTATAACATTTTAAGCACCTTCATTATATGCTTTAGATGTACAAAAACCACTTTAAATACTCAATTTCTAATCTCAATAAAAAAATTATGTCTTTTTAAGATCTATCATCTCAAATTCTTTCTTTAAGCAATCAATTGTCTTTCTAAGCTCATTAGAAGTTCCAAAGATGTTTATGTCATCTACATAAACAATAATTATGGAAAAGTCATTTTCTAATAATTTCATATAAATACAAGAACCAATAGGATCATTTTTATACCCTTCTTTTAACAAGTGTTCATTAATACGGTTATACCACATACGTCATGATTGCTTTAATAATTATAGAACTTGCTTAATTTTATTGAATAAATCTCTTTAGAATTTGCCTTGTTGGCCAAATTAAATCTTTCAGGAATTTTCATATAAATATCATTATAAAGGGAATCGTTCAAATAGGTTGTAACATCATTCATTAGATGTAAATGAAAACCTTCTTGTGCAACTAGTATAGGCAAATATCGAAATGTTGTTGCACCCAATATTAGTGAATATTTCTCTTCACAAATCAATACCAAGTTTTCGCGAAAAAACTTAAGCAACTAATCTTGCTTTGTATCTAAAAATTTCACCATTCTTATTTTGTTTTTGTTAAAAATTTCATTTGTACCCAACGGGTTTACACCCTCAAGTGTGTGAACTACAAGTTCAAAAACCTTTCGTTTAGCAAACAAATCTAATTATGCTTATATTGTATCTTTTCATTTTGGCCAATCATTTCTTTGTCGACAATCTTCAATGATTGGTTCTTGATCCTCATTGTCTCACTCATAACATTCATCATTATATTATATGCAAAATCTCGTCAATGTTGACTTCATTTTGGTTCCATATTATATGATTCTTTACATAATTTATTGAGATCTCATCATTTTCAACAATTTCAGGTACCTAAGATTCTTTTGGAATCGACTCATTAATTATGTCAATGAATCCTATTTATAGATACAAAATGTAACCCATAAAGGATACAAATCAAATAGTTGATACAAATATTTAAACCTCATAAAGACTAATTAATCATAGAAGTAATTGTAGCAAATTAATCAATTATATCAATCATATGAGTTATTGTATCAAATCAATGGATGACCATTATTTCATAACATTACCCCTTGGATGTCCATTAATGAGAGAATGTGCCTCTTTAAAACCTTACTAGGAGAAATCCTTTGGGATAAAAACCTAATGAAGGAAAAAAATTACAACATTTTGTATTCCTTAATACAATATTGTTTATCAAGTATTCTATTTCGCCCCTCATGTAAACTTACATCATTAAGATGACGAAATCCAATTTTGTAAACCAATTACAAATCAATCAATCATATCAATAATATAAGTAACTGTATCAAATCAATAGACGACAATTAATTCATAATAGTTATTAATATTTTACTATTTATTAAATATTAAAATTTTAAACCACGCATTTTAAACTACATATCTTTTGTCTCCCTATTTCACTATATCTCACATTCATTGTATCTTATAGAAGAACCATAAAGCACGAGGGTTTCATCGATGGTCATTTCCTCCTCAATTTCAAGTCTAGGAATGGTTATGTGATCGTGTAACCCTACTTCATTGTGTAATAGGTTGGGTAGTAGTTCTTCTTCGCGTCTTCCATTGTCAAGTTATATATCCTTATTGTCTTCCTCTGTCATCGACTATTTCAGTGTTGTTATCATTGTATTTTTTTTTTCGATTTTCTGCATTGTGTTGCCATTACATATCATTGTTTTGGCGTAACTTACTTTTGTGTGAATTGTGTTTCTGGATGAAGGTGCTCAATATCTATTGGCAAAAATATGATTACCATGATTGTAGGAACAATTTATAGAATGCATTAGTTTAGGCACCTGATTTGTTTATGATTATTCCATATTCCTTTTTATTCATTACATTCACTTTGTATAGTTGTCAAGATATTTTTCTTAGGGTTGTATTCTTGTATATATTATGGGCTCGAGTCCTTGGAATAAGACACGAAACTTAAGAAAAGCAAAGACGCAAATCTTGAGTTCTTGAGGCAAGATCACCATGTCAGGTGACAAAAAGAAGGACAGTAAGGGGGTTGGTGTAACATCCTTAAGGAATATTACTAATTTTTAATAAATAAAATAGGAAATGAAAATAAAACCTCATTTAATATAATACCATTTCCCAAAACACGGAAAATTAAAAACTTTACTATAACATAATTCATATGCTTGCAATTACAGTATTACAAAATCCATCAAAATTCAACATAATAAATTTTTACATCAAAAGTCTAAATATAAAAATCCTTTCAAAACCCAGGTAGCCCTTGCACTCCGCCTCTAAGCATCTCCTGGCCCACCTGTGAAATCATCTGCTCCCGCCAACAAGTTATCCGATCATCACCACACACACAGAGAAAGGGTGAGCTATGCACAATATATAAAAATATACATGAAATAAATATGCCACCCATCCCAAAATTAACATGACTAAGCATTTCATTGTTTTCAAATTACCCATCCATGACCTCATAGTCCTTCAGGAGTCATATACATGAAGTAGGTCTTGGGACTTCACTGTGCTTCCACGAAACTAACCCATTCGTGGTCCAACCCTATGAGCCTATCTCGCTCATAGTCCTACCCTACAGACTTCTCGTCTATAGTAAATCATCCAAGCCTTCTTAACTTAGACCCTGGCACGCACGCAATCACCATACTATGGACTCCTCGCCCAATAGTAGCCGACGGGAACATAACAGTTCCTTGCCCATCGTGCGTCTGACGCATGTAATCACCATACTAAGGACTCCTCGCCCATTAGCAACCGATGGGAAATCAACCAGTTCCATGCCTATCATGCGTCCAACTATCAAGCACATCCCAGACCCCTATTGGACTTAGTCCTTCAAGCCCAAACACCACAAACACAAGCATATAATTCCTATCCTTTAGGAAATAACAAGCAACAGTCCAAACAGTGCATAAACGCATGGCTCCGCGCCATTCACACTTAATCCATGTCTATTCGCCCAAGCTAGAACCTCGGTCTCGCTTAGGCTAACCCACCTCACCTGAGCGAGCGTGTAACAGTGGTTGTACCTCGCTATCTCGCTTAGGCGAGCTCTCCTCGCCTAAGCAAAACCTCTAGTCGCTCGAAACACACAAAGCTCCTCGCCTGGACGAGGATTCACTAAACCAAACACCAAATCTCATCGCGACCTCGCTTAGGCGAGCCATTCTCGCCTAAGCGAGCATACCTGTCGCTCAGAACCCCAAAACCTCTCGCATGGGCGAGAAGTCGCACTCAAAACATCCAGGTTTCCTCGCGACCTCGCTTGGGTGAGTGTCTCTCGCCTAAGCGAGAGACCAAGTCACTCAACCCCGTCCATGGTCACCTAGGCAAGAAACGCAAACCAAAACCAAAAACGAGACTCTGCAACTCTCGCTTAGGCGAGATAGACTCGCTTGGGGGAGACTTGCAAGGTTTCGCCACTGCTCATGCACCAAAGACACCAAACCAATGCCAATTTACCATACAATCATGTTCATTCAATCTATATCATCAATCAAACTCTAAAACACATTGTAAACATGTTTGAATCCTCAAAACGCAAAAATTAACCATGAATCAAATAATAGTACCCGAAACCCTCATCATATTCTTCTTTCATACCCAAAAGACTTGACATTCCACATTCTCTTCCCAAATTCTCAATTGCAGTGTACATTATACCAGAAACCACAACTCTTAAAATTCCAATTTGGTAACAAATCGCAGGAACACAAACTATATAAAAATACACATAATTTTAGCACTCCTAACCTGGAATTTTGGGCTAAAATTGGGAAGAAACTTGGTGTTCCTTTGTTCACCACAGTTTTGCTTCAACCTTCTTCCCAATCAGTCTCTCAAACACCCAAATTCCCCTCTCACTCTCTAAAATTTCGTCCTCCTCTCTATAGGCAAAATTTCGTCCTCCTCTCTATAGGCAAAATAACCAAACTGTAGAAACCCTATTTTCACTTCAATTTTGCCTTTTATAAG
>Ga0209389_1004460_pt1 | contig 11670 bp, 13 predicted proteins | sample CowpearedBW_FD_187526 | JGI IMG/M metagenome (GOLD analysis project Ga0209389, IMG submission 187526) | Root nodule microbial communities of legume samples collected from California, USA - Cow pea red BW (SPAdes) (version 2) | ecosystem: Host-associated > Plants > Roots > Nodule | place: USA... | reverse complement strand
TTCCCATCCTGTATCTAGTGGAAAAGTGAAAAAAAAAAATTTAACAAAAGTTGAAAATGAATGAAGTATTCCAACTCTTCTTTAGTTTAGGCGCGTCCAATATTAATATTTTTATTATTATTATTATAGTTGTTGATGATGATAAATTTAAGGTCGAGTTAAAATCCTCTGCCACTAGTCATAAATACGGAACCACTCAACGTAATGACATGCCAACTCAACAATGGATGATTTTTATGTTTGTAATTAATTTACCAATAAAGTAGTGCGTTTTAATGGACGATTGCTTAACTCGGAGCTTGTTTTTAACTTTTTAATGTTACCGATTTCTTCATTCTCCGTGTCTTTTCTTTATCCTCTTATATTTTTTAAAATGGTTGTAAAAAAGTTAAATCAACATAAATTTGAGAATATGAAAAAAATTGAAACAAGATGTTTAGAAACATGAATATGACGATTCCAGATTAGTGGTTTTAATTTTTGAAAATTTGAAATTCTTACTAATACAACCTCATTCAAAGTAAGATAAAAATAAACAAAAGAAATTAAGGCAGTTTCATTAAAGCTTTGATTTATTTTGAGGATAAGCAGATGATAAAACTATTACACAATCAAATTTTATGATAAAATGAACACGAAAATCTACGATTGCATTCATCGACTAACAAGCAGAAAACCCATTTCAAACGTTCGGATGAGCAGAGATTAAGATTGCTCCTCCAATGGATCGAGTTAATGAAAAAAGAACACACCACTGTAGACATGTTGGCTCATCACTCACGATAAACTCTCATTTCCGTTTGATTTATTTTAAGGTTATAACAAAAATATAACTTTTGTTTTGATGTAAAAACAGGTCAATTTAGAAAACAAATATCCTCTGGTGTCTTATTAATTCGTCACTTTGAAGATGTCTCAAGACACAAGGGAAATACAAGGCATGTTGATCTGTAACAACATCAACACTCTTATAGCTGACACGGATATTTTACAACTCAAAGTAGTGCCACCATATGTTTCGGCACTTTAGTCCGCTGGATGGCAATCGATCAGACATGAGCAGCATTTTAGACGCAACAGTAGCTTAAGGTTTAAAATAATATAATCACAAAATATTGAGAAATATATACCAACAAAACCATGCCAAAAAGCTTAACAAGCTCTGTAATGCCGACACACAAAGAATGAGTGAAAATGTGATTGGGATTTTTACTTCTGGAACGCACCGAATTGATATTGTTGGGAGCCAAGGCTTGAGAATATGTCGTCTGCAGGTGCTGGTTGTGAAGGAGTGAATCCAGACCTACCAAGTCCAATACTTCCTGAACCTGAACCTAAACCTGAACCCATAGCTCTCCCCATATAAAATGAAGGTGGAGGCCCTTTCTCCTTTCCCTCCGATCCATCGCTCAAGTCACCCACAATCCCAACATCCGCAAGGGATACTTTTTTAGCTGCAAAAACAAATACCAGAACCTACTATTAATAATAATAAACAAAGAAACAGAACAAGTTGCACTTCTGAATTTACTACATGAAAACATTCAATCATATTGCTCAAGCAAAGGGGTAGTGGATGAACACACTAGGTTATTAAGATCATCCAACCCAATTAATAATGTACTTATCTTTTAGCAAGACTATTGCATATATCATATAAAAGAATGCAACGCATTAATTGTTAGAGGCACCGTGTTATGTCCCATAGGTGCTTGAATCTACTCCAGGAGGAAAACAACAGATAATGTAAAACTAATAGTCATGATAATTAACTTACGGGCAGTTATATTGAGATCGATCAGTCCGCGGCTTAGTGAATCAGCCCAGACACCAGACTTCACCTGGAAAGTATCCTTTTTAGAAGGAACTTTAGTGTCTGCTAAAGTTTTACCAGTGATGTTATCATGTTTGTCATCCCTGACAACATTATTGGAGGGCTGGGAAGACACAGAATCAGATTGAGAAGTAAAATCACCAAAAATATCAGATCCATCAAAATTATTAAGAGGAACAGCAGCAAACGGATCAAACGAGCTGTTATCCACAGGACCAGATTTCTCTGGCTTGCTGTCTGGCTGCACTACTGGTTCAGCAATGGAAAACAAGTCAACTGTTGGTGTAACTGTAGAAATTGCGGGTTGTGAAGCAAATAGATCCACCTCAGCCTATACACACATGATCAGCAGACACAAATGGAATATTTTAGCACTGTGACAGATAAAATGTTGAGAAAGAAGGTAAGCCTGTAAGTTTGTTAGATTCACAATCACAATTTAAAATTAAGAAACAATTTTGTCACATGCAATTAATACACTTGGAACCATGTGAAAATATTGCACAACATTAACACTACGTGCCTTCTGGTCTTGATTCCCCTCCAAGACCACATAATATTATCAAACATTATTTTAGAAATGAAATAAAATTATTTCAACATAAAAAATAGGCCAATATATTTACTTCAATGGTGTACGGTCAAGTCAAATGGTAAATCTAAATCTAACCTGTGGTTGAGAACTGGCTCCTTTGTCCATTTGAGGTGTTGCAGATACAAATGATGCATCTGCAAAAAGATCAACCTCTGGCAAATTACCAGTTGCTGGCTTCTCTACAGGAACAGATGTGGGAGCATCCATGAAGTCACCAATTAAATCTTGTCCAAAGAGATCAACTTGGTTAGAGTTTCCTGGCGAAGTTTCTGATGAAAGAATGAAATTTTTCCATATCATTTAAAAGGTAAAATAATCCCGCAACTGAAAAATACATTTTAAAAGGTAAATTAGAGAAATCAAATGAAATTCTCACCTCAATCAAGTTCAAATAATTTTCACATTGACTTTTGTTATTGAGAAACAATTCCTGAGAAAACAATACCCTACTCATCTTTTACTACTTGAGACAATAGCAAAATGTTATTTATCACCACATACTTAATTTGGTTTTTCTTCTTTTTGGGCCAGTGGCTAGTGGCTAGTTTGATAGAGGGTGTAAAACTTACAGAAACATTGTTCATTGGTTGTTTCAGAAGCAAATGGCCTTAGTCTTTCATTATAAGAATAAAGAAAGCAGGCCAAAACAAAGAAAGAAAAGAAAAGGGATGCCAAAGATGAGAACATCAAGTACTATGGAATGCTCAATGGAGTACTCACTTAAAAGTGGCCTGGCTCTTTGAGAACTAACAACTTCTAAGGGAGGGTTCAACTAGTGTTTAAGTGTCTATGATAGGGACTTGGGTATTATGGATATTTGACATTGAGTAGTGTAGGATGCTTAATGAAGTAACTTGTTTACCCAGACAACTAGCCTTTAAGGTTGAATTTTGAAGACATGTACAAGCTGCATGAGAATCACACATTTAACAGTAGTACTTTATACTCAACTTCGATGAATAGATTAATATTTCTTTTTATTGAACAGAAAACATCAAGTCACAAGTCACAGCACAGTCAAAGAATTGCGAGAAAGGGGATTTCCTAGAGTTTGTAGTCAGCTTTATAGTGAGAACGATTATTGATTCTACCACCAGTATGCTGGACTTGGAAGGAATTAGAATAGGTATTAAATATAGGTAGGAAGTCGTTGTATTGCAAAATTGCTATGTGAGCTATACCTATCTTTGTACTTAGGACTCTAGTTTGATCTTTGCTCTTCTCTATACACTGTATCAGAATTCTTTCAAAATAAATGTGAGAACATGAGAGGAGTGATCAAGCTCTCTCAAAGAGTCATTATCTATTCTTTTATATTTTCTCAAGCTGATATCACAGAAGGTCGATCCTACCCTTATCGGCCTTTGTCTAACAAAAGAATTGTCAATTGGTCATTGTTTGTGTCGTATGCCACTATTTGCCGCCCAAGTTTCGTCTTTCGACGTTGGGGTCCTATGAGCCTTGATTACCAAGATCCAAGCCTTGGTTGCACATCATAATTCCGGCCTACACATTGTCATCGTCGTAATGTTTTATCACAAGTGTCTCACGCGTCGTCTTCCAATTGTCGAAATCTTTCCAAACCACCACAGACTAACTTGTCGAAGCACTCTGAGCCCATTTCTACCCTTTGTTCTTCGTTCCGAAACCATTTGGTAAAGTCTTCTAATGTTGATCACGGTTTCTCTCACTTGAAAACCTAGGTTTCCTTCTATATTCTCTAATCCATTATTGGATAGTCTCCCTGCCTCAACCTTGTTCAACATGTATTCAAAGACAATCTCCTCTGACATAAGTTCTACTCTTGGAAAGGGAAGTTGTGAGGAGCGAGCCCTCGTGGTAAAGGGCATCCTCAATGCACATAGCGTAAAAGAATGGGTCACACCCAAAAGAGTTATTACCTTTTACATGGCTTGCCTGATAAGATAGCCCATATTTCCAAATCTAAAGTTTCTAAACCAAAGTTCTCTAATCAAATGGTATCAGGAATATCTCAGGATAAAGTTTGGCAGTCAAGCACTGTCTTTCACTCATTCTATTTTTTCAAAAACTCAAATTTCTCAAACCCTTGTGTTAAAGTTAATGGATAATCAATTCAGGTGCTTTTGATCCCATTTTTGATAATGCTTCATTATTTTCTTCTATTTCTCATCCTAAAATTCTTCATATTATTACTTTAGCCAATAGACCCAAAGTTACGTCTCAGGGAGTTTAAAGTGCACCATAACCTTTGATGTCAATTTTCTTTTTTTGTGGTACATGTCAATTGATTGGTGAAGGACATGAATTTTAGAGAAATCTACTATCTTGGTACTAGACTGTCAATGTCTTCTTTAAAATCCCCATCTCCTAAGCTTTTGCATAATCGCTTAGGTCATCCAAATCTATCAAAATTAAAAAGGATGATTTTCTAACTTAGCAAACTTCTAGCCTTAGATTTTGAGTTTTGAGTTATGTAAATTAGGAAAACATGTTCAATCTTTCCCAAAAATAACTGAAACAAAATGCAACTCTATCTTTTCTATAATTCATTTTAACATTTGGGGTCCAAGTCAAGTCACATCCTTGGGGTTTTATGCTCTTGACATACTGAAAGAGACGAGTATGATTGACAGTAAACCAGTAGATTGTCCTATAGATCCAAATAAAAAATTAATGGCTGAACAAGGAGAAGTTTTGTCTAATACAAAAAGATTTAGAAGACTGGTTAGAAAACTTATTTATCTTACCATTACTAAACCAAATTTGTCTTTTGTAGTGGGAGTTGTGAATTAGTTTGTGCAAAATCCTTGTATTGATCATTAGAATGTTGTCATCCATATTTTAAGATGTATAAAAAAGGGTCTAGGACAAGGATTATTTAATGAAGATAAAGGAAATACCCATGTCCCTAGATGTTGTGATGTTGATTGGGGTGGTTCTCCCATGGAGAGACGCTCTACTAGAAGATTTTTTTTTTTCTTTGCAAGAAATATTATCTCTTGGAAGAAAAAGAAACAAAATGTTGTTGCACGATCAACAATTGAAACTCGGTATAGGACAATGACATCACTCACTTGTGAGCTTATATGGGTAAAACAATTCCTCTAAAATGAATGTATCAATAGAATGAGCAATTACATTATTGGAGATGTTTTTTTTTTTTTTGAAAATACTTACTGGTAGAAGTTCCTCTTGGATCAAAATCATCCATGTCATCCTCAGTACTATTTCCAGGTACACTTGAACTCTGAGAAGGAACTGAACCATAATTATTTGCATTAGTTGATGACTTTGATACTCTAGATGACTTGTTCTCTGGACTTTTGCTGCAAGACAGACATTCTGGAATAAGGATAGGGCAATAAAATCATTGCAGTATGAAGAGGGAAAAAATTTGCCTAAATAATAACCATAGCCAAGTTAAAGTTTAAAATTGAGATAAGCTTCTAATCAACTCAACAAATTCCCCATTTAAAACTAACATGTATCATTCACAGGTAACATGTCTCCAACCCTGACAATATTTAACTTCCTTTCTGCTTCCATAATCTTCTGTTTATGCACACCTCTCTATCACTTTAATTGATCCACAAGATAAAATTTATGCTAAAGATGACAAATTAATAAAACCTTTTGGAAAGTAAACGAGCAAATTACAGTTTGTGCTAATCCTAATCTTATGGCATCAATATCTAAAGTGGTGCTTTTCTAATTATTATTCACTTTTCATCTAATATTTTGTTCCTATGAGCAATAGTATCAAAATTGGAGGTTTCATTTTGCACCAAGGCTGTCTCAAGGTAAAGGAAGATATAAATTAAAATATTTTTTTAGCACATTAATATATATTATTTAATATTGGATGTAACCGAGTTTAACTTAAATGTGCAGATATACATTTGCACGATGGTATGCTTATAATGAATTAATTGACCTCCAAAAATTTCCTCATACCTTTTGTATATACAACAAATAAAACTAACATACTCTGTTCTGACGCCAAAAGGTTCTTCTGAGGCCAAAAGGCTCCTCACTATAAGGTATTAGGGAGGGTCATTGTTCACAACCTTACCCTTGCGTATGCAAAAATGCTGTTTTGGGATTCAAACACTTGACCAATCAGTATCAAGACAAAACCTTACTAATAAGCCAGGACTCACCCTTTTTATCCCTTTTAACATATGTACAAATGCCATTTCATTCTATTACCGTCACATTGCTTTCCAGAATAAGCCACAATGCCATCCATCAATAATTAAATTCGAAGAAATAACTAAATTTATGCACTAAGTAGCAAAATAATCATCAGTTGCTGTCAAAAAACACACCCAAGGCTATGACAATATTCTCCGCTAATAGAATGGAACGGTCATAAAAATACATTTACAGTTATTTGCCAACCATAACAGCAGTTAGATTTGTCCTACCTGACAGATCGTGATGAACCCTTCTTGAAGGAGTTGTCTTGATTGTCACTTGCAACAGTATGGTTTGATTTTCCATGGTCATCATAAGATCCCCCCTTGTCTCTATTGCTATCACTAAACCTGTCACCATCTCTAGATCCAAAGCCTCCATACTTACCACTGCTCTGAGAGAAGCCACCACTACTATAAGAGGCTGACCCACCAGACTTGTATGTAATACCACTAGAAGAAACTCCAATATACCTACATTGACCACCCAAAAGACAAATAAGAAATGTTTTTTTCTGACAACACATTCTACAGTAGTAGTTTTGTTGACCTGATAATTCTGGAATGAAAAGATTGACAAATTGGACCTACTTGTCACGGTTTGCAGAAGCTTTATTTCTGACATCATGTATCTTATCCCTATCATTCAAAAGGGACACAATGGTTTCAGCCTTCTTCCTTACATTGAGTCCCACGTCCTTCCCACTTGGCTCAACATATTCAAAACTAGCAAGTGCCTTTACCAATCCAAAGGAAATTAAAATTACGACAGAAAATACTCTTAATGTACTTGTCAGCACAGTTGTTAATTGCAACCATAAATTAGCTAAATACAAGAAAATTCCTTACTGAAATCTGAAAAGTATGTTCTATAATGTCATCAACTGCACGTTCAGATCCATTTCCTACCAAATACTCAATAACCGCCAACGCCTGACAAAACGTAATTCAAGTTATTGAAAGAAAAGCAAATTGTATGTATCAACACAGAAAATACATCCAAAAAGCCTTCTCTTTGTATCTTAAAATCTTAGGAAATGACATGATTATTTGTAAAGCATTACCTTGTATACATATCTCCAGTCTTTTCCAGTTTCGCCCAGTCTTGTCCAAAGGACATTCATGACCATTTGACATTCAGTACTAGTATAGAAGAAGTAATAATTTAGTAGAACAAGTATCAGAATATTTCTCAAAATATGAAAACAAAAAAAAAACAAAGCAACATAACCGGAAAAAGAAAAGATAGATAGTTTTTTACAATTTTTTGGTAGCCTGTGCAATCTCTGCCAGTGCAGTACCATGAGGACCCCAAGGTTCATTATCAGTTGCATCGAGCACCTAATATGTGAAAAATGGTATAACAGTCAATAATATAATACCACTGGCCAATCTAGTGGCTTTATAGTTTGCAAATATATAAAATCTGGCAGTCATCCAACACCATTGCATCAACAAAGTATCCAAAAATCACTTGATAATAGATAATAGAAAAAGAAGTGCTATGCCTAATTCAATTCCAAACACGCATTCCATTATCAATTTTAGAGAAACACAGAAATCCAAAATATTGTACTTCCCGTACTCTAACAACGGTGTTTCAAATCGAAATAGCAGGAGTTGTAACATTTTTTCAATGAACTCCGCACAAATAAAACAAAAAACACAACAATCACAGTTTTACCTTCTGTTCGATTTCCGGAACCTTAAGCACCTTCAGATTCACCTCTCTCTTTCTGTTTTCGCATAAACAAACATCGTAATCGTAAGAGCAGGGCGAACTATCATTCTCGATTAGAAGATTGAAATAGGTTTCAAGTTTTTATTAAAAAAAAGAAAAAATATGAAAATCGCAATGCAAAAAGATGAAGGAAGGATCGAGAAGCTCGCTCACATTTCTCGAACGGTTTGATCGAAGACCTTCATGAAATCCATGGCGGTGGATCCGCGAAACGAGACGCTGTGGATCTGATCTGATCTTATCTGGAGAAATAGTGGAAAATGGTTAAATTAATTGCAGCAATTTCGATTGGTTTCCAGTAGCAACGATTTCAGATCTAATACATTCAGAGAGAATTTTTGTTAATTTGTTTTCCGAAATTCCTCCATAACCATGCTGCTTCTTTTCACTCTTCAGAATAAATACGTTTTTTATTCACGTAAATATAATAAGTTTTATTTTAGTTTTTAATTTTTTGCTTAATTATCATTTTGTTCTCATAGTTACTGCAGTTTGTTGTAATATCTACTATATAGTTTAAGAAGTTTGATTTTATTGGTGTCAAAAAAGATTTTGATTTTATAACCAATACAGATAATTTTGCTTATCTTTCTTGTCTAAAATTGTTTAAAGCCATGATAAATCGAAACGTCAAATTCAAATAAATAGAATTATTCAACAGAAAAAAAAAACGGAATTATTCAACAGAAAAAGGTGAAAAATGATAACTACAAAGACAAGTTTTTTAACTATAAGAATAAAGAACAATTAAAATAAATAACATTTTAGCCAATAAAAAAATAAGATTTAAATATTGTTTTTATACAGTTTGTTCAATTTGATACTTCTTCTTAACATTCAATTTTATTCCTTTTTTTACTAAATTATGTTTAATTTTATTATTTTTGTTGACATCATTTAAATTAATAACGACAAAATATATAGTATAAATACATTAAATTCCATTTTTTATAATTTCTTCACTCCTCAATATGTATTTTAATGCAAAAAAGGTTGTTTTAGTGATTTTTACATTGAATTTATGTAAGATAATTGTCTAAATGATATACAATTTTACTAAAACTATACACTTGTCATTAGTGTTGACCGAGATGATATTGGTTCTAAACAAGTGCACTAGCCTCCCATATTGGCTATTGCACATAATGCAACATGTGTTTTATGTCAAGATGATGTGTGCTTGTATTCAGGATTAAATGGTTTGTCCTTAATGGATTTTGATTACCTGACATGGTGATGGGTTATCAATTGGAAAATGTGTTAAGAGACATGCTAGATACAAGCAAGTTGACTATCAACGTGAAAAGTATACCTATATGGTACACGGCCAAAGGCCATAAATGAAAATTGCAAAAACACAAACATAGCAGCCTAAACTCACAATGAATCTATACGTTACTATGATCCTCAAGATTGGGAGGCTGATGTCCCAACTATTTCGTGAACAATGTACAAGTATACTAAGGAACCCCTTAGTACACAGTAAGCAGCCACCAACAACCTTCAAGGCTGTTTACTCTGTAGTACACAGTAAACAACCACAAGCAACCTTCAAGGTCGCTTACTCTGTACTAAGGAACCCCTTAGTATACAATAAGCAGCCACCTACAACCATCAATAACCTCCAAGGCCATTTACTTTGTACTAAGGAATCAATACACAGTAAGTAACTATCAGTAACCTCCAAGGTCGCTTATTGTACTAAGGAATCAATACATAGTAAGCAGCCATGAGTAACTTCCATGGCCGCTTACTCTGTACTAAGGAATCCCTTAGTACACAGGAAGTAGCCATCAGTAACCTTCAAGGTCACTTACTCTGTACTAAGGAATCCCTTAGTACACAGTAAGCAGCCATCAACAACCTTCAAGGTCGCTTACTCTGTACTAAGGAATTCCTTAGTACACAGCAAGCAGCCGCAAGCAGCCACCAACAGCCTCCAAGGCTGCTTACTCTATACTAAGGAATCCCTTAGTACACAACAAGCAGTCACCAGTAGTCTCCAAGGCTTACTCTATACTAAGGAACCCCTTAGTACACAATAAGCAGCCACCAGCAGCCATCAGTAACCTCCAAGGTCGCTTACTCTATATTAAGAATTCCTTAGTACATAGTAAGCAACCATCAACACCTATATTATTCACCCTACATTGAGGAATACACCAGTACGCAGTAGGCGACCTCAAGCATCCAACTGACAGGCAATAAGGAAACTTCCATGAGCAATACACTATGAAGTTGCTCGAGTAAGAGGTAATAACCCTATCCACTCAACTAACTAGGCGACCCAAGAGTATCCAACACTCAGATCCCACATATCCGCTTACTGGATATTGTATACTTAGGATCCCTCATAAAATATGCAGTATCTGTCCATATTGACTCAAGCCGCCTACCAACAACTATCGAGGGCTCTTCTTGTAATTTCACCAATTGTCATTGGATTCATAAACAATTAAAAGAAGTATTTTGGGCCCAAAAGCCCACTCCAGGTAGGACCCACAGGTAAAAAATGTATAAATATCACATTGTTCTATGCATTGAGGACGCATTAAAATATACTTTGAATCCCTGACATCTTCAGTGCTAACTTAAGCATCAGAGTGTCTTTTGTAGGCACCCATGCGCCGTCATCGGAGCTTCATCGGAGTAGGAAGACATCCAGCCAACAATCAAGCACTAGAACAATTCAGCAGACTTGTGGAGTACAACTTACTCCTATAAGAACAAAAAGTATGGAGAAAGCTCTTAGCGCTGCAATAATGAGAATAAAAGATGTTATGAATCAACTTAATGCTATGAATAAAGAAAGATCCCAACTTTTATGAGAACAATTTTTTGAAATCTCGAAGATTTTGTATGTATATATAAAGTTATGGGAGGGATCATCTTGAACTATAAAACTTTCCAACCCAATTAATATAAAGTTATAAGAGGGACCATCCCAGACTTAATGAGGGGATCATGTTGGATGATGAAGCTTCCTTGCCCAAGAGAGCGACATAAGTGGGATGGATAATCTCGAATGATGAAGCTTCCAAACTTAAATAAGAAATGAAGTTATGAGAGAGATCATCTCGATTAGGGATGTCAAAAATATATGTACCGTGGGTATCCGCAAATAAAACCCATAATGGGTAGGAAATGGATATTAAAAATGGATACCCACTACCCGCGGGTACGGGTATTTTTGATACCCGCATGTTAATGGGGCGGGTACAAATATCATAGTATCCGTACCCGTGGATACCCGTAACCGCTAAACTTTAATTCACAAAAGTACCCTTATATATATGTTTGTGGTGTATGTGTGTGTATATAT
>Ga0209389_1004456_pt1 | contig 11672 bp, 15 predicted proteins | sample CowpearedBW_FD_187526 | JGI IMG/M metagenome (GOLD analysis project Ga0209389, IMG submission 187526) | Root nodule microbial communities of legume samples collected from California, USA - Cow pea red BW (SPAdes) (version 2) | ecosystem: Host-associated > Plants > Roots > Nodule | place: USA... | reverse complement strand
GATTCAACTAAGTCAACTTAGGGAATCAAAAATAACAAACACAAATGAAAGGGATAAAGGATTAGTGAACTTCCTTTCTAAACATGCTTAGTCTTCTTAAGCATGTGCCTCCATCCTTGGTTGGGGTCAATCCTTCATCAGTATGTCTATTCAAAGATTCTATACATGTTAAGAATGATATGTTTCATTAAAGTGTATAAGAAGAGGAGTGTATTTTTTTTTACCAAAGTTAGATACATTAATAAAGTCCATATAGTTTGAATACATTAAGTTTTAAGAATATCAATGAGCGTAAGGTGGGTCACCAATTTATTAGGTCCACACTGATTTAATTAAGAAAAAATAAAAGGAGGTATTTTTTATGGCTCCCGACCAATTATGCAATTTAGATATGCAAGCCTTGCATCAGGTTTGTTATGAGATAAGAGAAAAATAGAGTGAGACAGAGAGCAAGAAGTTGTGAGTGCCTCTGGTGAGAAGCCATTAGAGAGAGAGAGAGAGAGAGAAGAAGAAGAAGAAGAAGAAGAAGAAGAAGAAGAAGAAGAAAAGAGTAACCAGTGTATCATGTGCAAGTCTATATAGAGAAGCTACCTTGGAGAAAAAGTTATATTCCTTTTCTCATATATTGAGGTTCACTCTATTGTTTATTTAAAGTACCCATTGGGGTTTGTTATCCACCTTATTGGTGAATAGAATAGCACTTTGTTGATCCTTGGAATCTCCAAGACAACTTGTGGTGTACCCATTAATTTTTATTAGTGGATGTTTTTACTGGACAAGTTCTCGTGGTTTTTTCCTCCATATTGAAGTTTTCCCACATTAAAAGTTTTGCCGTTTTCTGGTTCCTCCCTTCTCTATTTTATGCATTTTATTATTTGCCATATTATTTATTTAAGAAAGATTTGATCTGGGTTTTGGTTTTGCGCTTCGTTATCTGTTATTTTTTTTAGATCTTCCCAATAACTGGTATTAGAGCTCCGGTTATAGGCTTTGATTTGTTGTTTGAAATTGGGAGATAATGATAATGCAAGAACCATGACTAAATTGGATTCTACAAATTATTCAAATTGGAAATCTCACATGGAAGATTTGTTATTTTGTAGAGACCTATATGATCCTATTGAGGAAAAGGGTGTTAAACCAACAAGTAAATATGATGGAGATTGGAAGAAGATAAATAGGAAGACTATTGGTGTGATCAGACAATGGATAGATCAATCTATTTATCAACACATGTCAGGTGAGACTCTTGCTTACAATTTATTGAAGACATTAAGTGAGTTGTTTGAGTCTAAAAATTCCTTGAACAAGGCATTCTTTATTAAGAAGATAGTAAACTTGAAATACAAGATGGTTCCTTAGTCAAAGCACTTAAGCAATTTTCAGAATATGGTAAATAGTTTACCACAATGGAGATTGTATTAGATGATGAGTTATTAGCATTGTTGTTGCTTAGCTCATTACTAGACAGTTGGGAGACTTTGATGGTATCTTTGGGTAATTGTGCTCCTAATGAAAAATTGACTTTTGACATGGTCAAAGATAGCCTCTTAAAAGAAGAAATTAGAAGGAAATATAGCAATAAGGTTATCTCCTCTTCTCAAAATGAAGTTTTAGTTATGGAGTCAAGAGGAAGAAATATGTATAGGAATTCTCAGAAATTTAATAACTGCTCTTAGAGATTTAATGATCATTTTCAAAGATTTAATGATCGTAGTAAGTCAAGAGGGAAGTCAAGGCTCAAGACAAATATCACATGTTTCCATTGCAGAAAACTAGGACATGTGATTAAAGATCGTTAGTTCATGAAGCGAGAGAAGTCAAGGGATAGAGGAAATAATTACAATAAAAGAGAAGATAAAGATGAAACCATTACTACAGTTGTGTCTAATGGTGAAGTTGTCATTGTTTATGATCATGACTCTATTAATCTCACCAACCAGGAGTATGAATGGGTTGTTGACTTTGCTGCCTCATTTCATGTTACACCACATCGTGATTACTTCATATCCTATACTGTTGGTGACTTTGGACATGTGAAGATGGGAAACCAAGGGGTAAGCAAGATTGTTGGCATTGGAGATATTTGGTTGGAGACTAATATTGGTTGCAAGTTGCATTTGAAAAACGTCAGACACATCCCGGATATTCGCCTCAGCCTGATCTCTGTCCAGGTACCTAATGATGATAATTACCATAATTTCTTTGGTGATGGAAAATGGAAGTGCACTAAGGGGAACATGGTTGTAGCAAAAGGAGATAAGTGAAATAATCTTTATTGGACAACAACAAAGTTCTCTACACCTCAAGTGAATGCACTTAGGATCGTTCCATAGAGCTATGGCATAAACGGCTTGGTCACTTGAGTGAGAAGGGCCTTGCTACACTTTCAAGACAAGGGTTGCTTTCTATTAAAGGTACATCTCTTGAAACTTGTTCTGATTGTCTTTTTGGTAAGTAACATAGAGTTTCTTTTCGCATTTATCCTCCATATAGAAGACCATATGTTCTAGATTTAATTCACACTGATGTTTGCATTATGAGTGATGAATCCATTAGTGGTTGCTCTTATTTTATCACTTTTATTGATGACCATTCTAGAAAAGTTTGGGCTTTTGTTTGGAAATCCAAAGATCAGGTACTTGATATGTTCAAGCATTTACATGCAAGTGTTGAAAGAGAAACATGCAGACTATTGAAATGTGTTAGAGCAAATAATGGTGGTGAGTATAGGGGTCCTTTTGAGAATTATTGCAAGGATCATGACATCAAGCTTGAAAAGACAGTTCCAAAGACACCTCAACATAATGGAGTTGTGGAGAGAATAAATCACACAATTAATGATAAAATCATATGCATGCTCTCTTCATGCAAAATTGCCTAAAGTGTTATGGGATGAAGCATTAATAACTATAGTAAACTTGATTAACCTTTCTTCATCCATTCTTCTTAATGGTGATGTTCCTGAGAGAGTGTGGAAGGGGAAAAATGTCTCATATAATCATTTGAGAGTGTTTGGTTGTAAAGAATTTGTTCACATCCCTAGAGATGAAAGGTCTAAGCTTGATGGGAAGTCTAAACAGTGCATCTTCCTTGGTTATGGTTGGGATGACTTTGGTTACAGATTTTGGGATCCGGTTGACAAGAAGATTGTTAGAAGCTGAGATATTCATTTTCTTCAGGACGAAACCGTTGAAGATATTGACAAGAAAGAAAAGCCAAAACAGGTTACCCATGGCTTCATTGATGTTGAGCCTTAACCTCCTGCCACAATTGTTGATCATGGGGGAGATGTGAATGTAGATGTGGAGAATGCAGTTGATATGCCTGAGACTGAAGTTAATGAACCGACTGAAGTAGCACCTCCTGAACCACTTGTAGAGCCTCTTTTGAGAAGATTTGTTAGAGAAAGACATACAAAAATATTCCCCTCATGAGTTTATTTGTTGATTGATGGGGGAGAGCCTGAATGTTATGGAAAAGCTATGTTGCATGAAGAGAAAGACAAGTGGTTCAAAGCCATGCAAGAGGAGATAAAATCATTGCATGAGAATCATACTTTTGACTTGGTGAAACTACCTCAAGGTAAGAGAGCATTGAAAAATAAATGGGTGTTCAAATTGAAATCAGGAAAGAATAACTCACAACTAAGGTATAAGGCAAGGCTGGTTGTGAAGGGCTTTAATCAAAAGAAGGGTATTGATTTTGAAGAGATATTTTCACCTGTGGTTAAAATGTCTTCAATCAGAGTTGTATTTGGCATGACAACAAGTTTAAATTTAGAAATTGACCAACTTGATATGAAAACAACCTTCCTTCATCGTGACTTGGAGGAAGAGATTTATATGGCACAACCTGAAGGTTTTGCAGTCAAAGGTAAAGAAAATTTTGTTTGCAGATTGAGAAAGAGCTTGTATGGGCTCAAACAAGCTCCAAGGCAATGATATAGAAAATTTAATTCCTTCATTATGGATCACGGGTATGATAAAACTTCTTCTGATCATTGTGTTTTAGTGAAGAAATTTCCTAATGGAAAATATATTATTCTCTTGCTTTATGTTGATGACATGTTGATTGTTGGTCATGATAAAAATGACATTCAAAGTCTTAAAAGAGAGTCGAGCAAGTCCTTTGAATGCAGGATTTGGGTCCTACAAAACAAATCCTTGGCATGAAATTTTTTTGTGACAAGAAGAATGGAAAATTGTGGTTGTCCCAGCAAAAATATATTGAAAAGGTATTAGAGAGATTTAATATGAAAAATTCAAAGCCTGTTAGCACTCCACTCGTAGGTCACTTTAAGTTGAGCTCAAAGGATTGTCCTACAAGTGAGTATCAGAAAGAATAAATGCAGAAGATTCCATATTCACCTACATATGGTAGCTTGATGTATGCCATGGTGTGTACAAGGTCAGACATTTCTCGTGTTGTTGTTTCCTTGCTAATCCTGGAAAAGAGCATTGGCAAGCTGTGAAATGGATACTTAGGTATCTCAAAGGTACTTCTAGAGTTTGTTTATGCTTTAGAAGTGGTAAGCCTATGTTGAATGGTTACACAGATACAGACATGGCTGGTGATGTGGATTCTAAAAAATCTACCTCTGGCTATATGATGACTTTTGCAGGGGGAGTAGTGTCATGGCAATCCAGATTACAAAAATGTGTTGCTCCATCTTCTACAGAGGCAGAATATATTGTTGTTACAGAAGCTGCTAAGGAGCTCTTGTGGATGCAAAAATTCCTATAAGAGTTGGGATTATCACAAGAAAAATATGTTTTGTATTGTGATAGTCAAAGTGCAATTCATTTATGCAAGAACTCAACTTTTCATTCAAGGTCAAAGCATATTGAAGTCTGATATCATTGCGTACGGGATTCACTAGAGATGAAGCAATTATCATTGGAGAAAATCCATACTGATGAGAATGGGTCAAATATGATGACAAAGATCTTACCTGCAGGAAAATATGTTATATGCAAGGAGAAAGCTAGTTTGGTTGACTATGGCTCCAATTAATTGTTGAGGGGGAGATTTGTTAGGTGGGTCACCAATTTATTTGGGTCCATCCTGAATTAATTAAGAAAAATAAAAAGATGTATATTTTATGGGCTCTCGGTCCATTATGCAATTTACATATACAACCCTTGCATTAGGTTTGTTATGAGAGAAAAATAGAGTGAGACAGAGAGAAAGAAGTTGTGAGTGTCTCTGGTGAGAAGCCATTAGAGAGTGAAGAAGAAGAAGAAGAAAAAAAAAGCAACCAGTGTATCATGTGCAAGTCTGTGCAGTGAAGTTACCTTGGAGAAAAAGTTTTATTCCTTTTCTCATATATTGAGGTTCACTCTATTGTTTATTTAATGTACATATTGGGGTTTATTATCCACCTTGTTGGTGAAGAGAATAGTATTTTGTTAATCCTTGGAATCTCCAAGAGAACTTGTGGTGTACCCATTAATTTTTATTAGTAAAAGTTTTTACTGGACAAGGTCCCGTGGGTTTTTCTTCCATATTGAGGTTTTCCCACGTTAAAAGTTTTGGTGTTTTTTTATTCCTCCCTTCTCTATTTTATGCATTTTATTATTTGACATACTATTTATTTAGGAAAGATTTGATTTGGGTTTTACTTCCACACTTGATTATCTGTTATTTTTTTGAGATCTTCCCAACAATGAGTGAGTTTGTTGTTGCTTTTCTCCGGCTCTCGAGCATTTTGACTCTTTTCTTGTTCACCTTGGTGGCTTGTAGAACTCGTTCTTTTTCTCTATTTTTTTTTTTTTTTTTTTTTTTTACGGTGGTGGTTTGTGACGTTGTAGCATGCAGAGAACGAGATGATGCAGAGAACGAGATGAAGAATGAAATCAAAGATCCAAATGTAAGAGAAAGATGAACCGTGATAAAGACAATGACGAATAGGATGAAGCTAAGTGAAATCGAATGGGATTAGAGAACTCGTGAAGATGTCCATGTGTAGATCAAGTGGGGTTGGAAAACGTCAATGTAGTGAGTGTCTAATGTGAGTGCTGATATATGCTTGGGTGTTGAGAATGGTGAGCTGTGTGAGAGGAAGATCCACGTGATGTGTGAGTTAATTGGGAGGGAGTAAAAAGGTTGCCAAGTGGTGGGTTCGTAACGGATAGAAAATGTTGGTGGAACAGGAAGTGCAAATAGAAAAAATAGGGCTGTGAGATGGTGAAAATAAAGAGGGTTTTGGACTAAGAGAAGAATAGGTGATGCGAACAGAAAAATAGGATGTGCTAAGGTGAAAATGAGTTAATATTATTCTTAACAAAATATTTGGCCCAAAGATAGCCCCAAAATAACTTTTTTTTATTTATTTTAAATCCTAATTAACATAACAAACTAATTTTTTTATTTTAAATTTTTGTTTTACAAACTTTATCTAACCCCTTCTTATTTATTTATTTTCCTTTCTTTATTATATGCTTTTTATAATTTATGGAAATAGATTTTATTCACCCGAACAAAATCGGGTGTTGACATTTATATATTGGGTTAAATATATTTTTGACCTCTTAACTTTTAGTGAAAATTATTAGAATTTGTTCATCTTCAACACTATAGAAATACGTGGATTTAGTTATTTTAATCAAATTTTGTTAAGTTTATTTGACATTTCAAACATGTTTATGATAACATTGAGTTGTTTACATCGTTTGATATCTTTTCGATTAAATGTTAGTTGAGAAAAAAATATTTGGTTAACAAAATTTGGTTAAAAAAATTAAATTCACACATTTCTAAAGTTGGGTGCTAAATTAGACTAAAGTTTTGAAAAATGACTAAATCCAATTTTCACTAAAAGTTAAGGGGTTAAAAACATATTTAATCTTTACATATTTAATAATTGTTACTACTATTACAAAAGTATGTAATTTAGTATTGAAATCTCCTTGTATATTTCTATATAGAGACATGATAATTTTGAAATTATATTTGATATAAACCTCATTTTAAATAAGCCTCTCTAATTCCATATTTTTACTCATTGGACCTATGTAAAAAAGTCTAAGATTTAAAAAATATACTATTAGAATTAAAAATTACAAAATTTGTTATGAGAAAAAAAATGTATCTATTAACTTTTTCTCTTATATTCATAAAATATTACTACATAAAAGTTTCGTGAGATAAAAAAATATATTGTACAATAAAAGTAACATTTTATGATAAGTAGGACAAGAATGGAACAAAATAGAAGAAAAATGAAAGCAAAATAATGGGTTTGCTTTTATTTTATTTTTTTTGTCTTTAAAAATAAAAAAGATTCATCTTCCATTTTTATCCATATATATAAAAGATTGTCATTTGTTCATTCTTATTCTTAAACTTATCAAATAATAGAATCATAACTAAAATTTTCGGCTATTTCTTTTTCAATGTAAATAAATATATTGTTGGAAAAAAATTCATCTTCTATTTTTATCCAACAATTTTGTTTTGATAATCTTCATTACAAAAAATATTTTTTCTATTTTAGTTATAGAAACACATGGCTCACTAGTAATTCTTTGAACTTTAAGAAACAACTTATATAATTGAACAATTTCGTTATTAGTATCATGGTTCAGAATATAGGTGAAAAAGTTGAATATGTCATGTTTTTATCTTCACGAATAGTTTCTCTTTTATCCCTTCTAAAATATGAATTTTTTCTTTTATTCTTCATTAATATATATTTCTTTTTAAAGTTTAAGACTAAAAACTAATTTATCATAATCTAATAAAAAATCAAGACATAAATATTAAAAGAAAAATTCATGATAATCAAATTATAATTAAAAATCGGTTATGAAAAACACATAGTACAATATTTTTTTCTTTTGTATTCATCTTTTATGATAAATATACAAAAGGCTCATAAAATAAAAAAATATAAATTATTAAACTAATATACAATTTAAAACCGATTATGAAAAAACATATAATACAATATTTTTTTTTCATATTCATAAGAGATGAATATATAAAAGGCTCGTAAAATAAAAAATAATGTAAATTATTAAACTAATATACAATTCAAAATTCGATCATGAAAAAACACATAATCTAATATTTTTTTTCTTTTATATTAGAGAAATATAAAAAAAGCTTGAGATAAAAAATAATATAAATTATTAAATTAATATTTTACTGTGAAGTGAGATAAAAATATATATATTGTTTCATGAACAAAAGAGAACACATAAAAAATGGGACTAGAAATAATGATTTTTTTTCTCTTTAGAAATTAAAAAAAAAAAGTAAAAGGGAGATGTAGAACAATATATAAAAAAATTCAAAAAACAAATAAAAACTATTTTAATAATTTTTTATTCTTTATTATATTTAATTTCAGATTTTAGTATTAATTAACATTAAATGTTATGATTTATAAATGAAATAAAAAATATTTAATTTATTTTTCATTGATTTCTCGTAATACTAAACATAATTTAAGAAAACTTAAAATACTATACATAATTTTAAAACTTGAGCAATACTAGGTGGCCCTATGTAACAAATGCTTCAAACAAAAGAAAATATTGATTAATCAACTCCAAAAGAAGGATTGTCACATCCTTCACCCATGCATGCTTAACCACAAATTTCTAATAAATAGATTTGTATTTAACTCAATCCAACAATAAATATTGAACAAATAACAACCTCTGGATTAGTTAATGCTGGTAGTTAGTTTGTTTGAGTTTAATCCCTCCCATAATGGGTATATTTCTTGTGGCATGAAACCAATCAACACCTTCAATCATGCATGGCTCTTCAAGTATATCTTCACACCCTACTTTCACTCTTCCAACTAAAATATTGAATTGGTCCATTTCCTCACTTTATAACCATGTTATGTCCACCAATGCATTTGATATGCTTGTTTCATGCTCAGGAAAATTGGTATGCCATCTTCCCTAAGATTTGGCAGAGTTAGAAACACATGTCACACTTCCAAATCCTTGTCTGAGAAATAAAAAAGAGTGATTCACCAAAAGACTCTACACTTAGTAGTGTTTAGCATTTGTGAAAGAATAAGACCAAAAACAACATCTAAAGGAATGTCCAAAATTTGTATAGTGATTAATCATTTATAAGATAAGAGTTATTGATCATCTTGTTCTTGATCACCTTTGACTTTAAGAAATGAGGTATTTATATAAGAGATCAGATATCAATTTTAACATAAAATTTTAAGGTTAATGTTCATGGATGATTTTTTTTCGATTAAATATGTTTTTGCTCCTTGAACTTTGGTGTAAAATTAGAATTCGTTATTGTTCAAAATTTTGATATATCTTGATTTCCAAACTTTAAAAACGAATTAATATATTCCATTTAACCTAATTACGTTAATTTTTTTGTGTTAAATAGATTTCTTGCGCTAGTATTTGAGTTGTTCACACCATTTGTCACGTTTCCCTTTCAATGTCATTTAAAAAACACATTTAACACGTAAAAAAAATTAACATAATTGAGTTAAAATGACTATATACATTAATTTTCAAAGTTTGGAGAGCAAAACGTATCAAAGTTTCACATAGAAAAAAGTCTCAATTTCAAGTCAAAATTTAGGAACTTAAAATATATTTAATCCTTTTTTTTTGTCATGAATTTTTTTTATTTATACAATTTTTTTAACTCATACTTAAATTTCTAAGAAAAATAATAAAAATTAGGTATAAGCTTCGAAATTCTAGTTGTGTAGTTCCCTTACCTATTGTCGTGTTGATGAAACTCGGCGAAGCCTTACTGGTTTTGACACATTTTCTGTGGAGAGTGTGGGCATAGCAATGGGCAAAGATGAACCATTGTTCACAATCTGCAAGAATTTTATTAATGTCAAAGTGTGATACTTCAGTCTAATATGTGGATGGATATAGTTAAATCAACAACTATAATCACATAGGGATATATACATCTAGAAATATAAAATGATAATGTAATTGTTATTGGCCCTATGAATTGAATATTGTACTTTTCATTAAATAAATCATCTCTGTAATGTGTGAATGCAAGATGTTTAAGCATTAACCACTGTGCACTCTATCAAATTTGTAAAATGGTAATTTGTTCCTTTGAGAAAGTATTTCACTCACAATTTAATCCTATAATAAATTATGTACATGGCATAGTTCTCAAATTATTAAAATTTCTTCCTTGTTGCTCTCCCTTTAAGGTAACAAAATGGGTCAAATTAATAAGTAGCTAACTCGTTATTTATGACAGAGGCAAGAAAACGATGGTAAAACTTTCAAGAGGAAAATACATGTTTCTGTGGTGGAATTTTGGTATTATGATTCTGAATATTAGATGTTGTTTTGAAAACCCGTTGATGATCAACATTGATTGATGGTCTTTCCACATCAAGTTGAGTTGAACCGTTGACTCCTGAAAAAGGAAATGATGCATCAAATTTATTCAATACAACAACATTCTTTCGTGAGAATTATTTCAGAAATATGTTGAGACAAATAACCACATTAACCAGTAAGCTTAGTATATCAAACGGCACTATACTTTCCCATTTTCAACAACAAATATTCTCAAAAGTCTGAAGTCTCACGTCGATTTTACTGAAATAAAATCAATTTATAATATATAAGCATATATCAATTCTATTTTACAAATTAATTTTCTTAATATTTTTAAGTTAATTTTATTAAACTTTTAATTGAGTCAAATTTAAAGTATATTTTTTAACAAGTATTAAAGTCATGAATTAGAATCTATTAAAATAAAATATTTACTTATGATATATAAGTGAATGTAAATTTAATTTTAATTTTATGAACATGATTAAACTTTTTTAAGAAAAAAAATTAATCCACGGAAAATAAACAACTGCAATTTTTTTTTTCTTAAATGGTTGTTATAAAATATCACCCTAAATTTTTAACTCATTAACCTCACGATGAAAATCGCATAACTTAATACAAAGCATCACGAGCTTTTGTGAAAATATCAAAATTACAAGAACTGATTCTTCATATACCTAATACAAGCAAGCAATTACCTTTATTATTATCCTCCTCCACTGGTTCAAGACTAGTAGGGACAGCTAGGGGAGCCTACAATTCCAAAATAATCGAGTGAGTTATTCGATAAAAAACACTACATTTAATTATCCTGTAAATGAAATCGAGAAAATCGTAATTAAAAGCAAATTTATAGAGATTCAGTTATGAAAAAGAAAAAAGTACTGCAAAGCATTGGATTAATTTCCACGAAACACTTTTAAGAAAGAAAAATTAAAAGAACTTCTTCAAACACTTAAATTAAGTCATGTATAAGTTGATTTTGACTTACATATAAACTTATTTACTTTTCTCCTTTTTCTGTACAAGTGTCTACCATAAACATCATTGAGATAAATTATACGTCAATATTGAGAATGAAGGTTTGATAATGTAATGAAAAATTAACAAAAATGGTGAAAAAGGAGATGGAGATTGGGTGCTTATAAGCAACAATTGTTTCAGAATGGCTTTTAAAATTACTGAACTAGGAAAGAAATTACTGACAATGGGTTGAGTTTGTGTCTTCTGTTGTTGCATCTGTTGATATTTTAGAATAGTCCAATCAAATAAATAGTCAGAATCGTATCCTGGTAAAGAAGATTTTATAACATTAGCAGAGAACACAGATATTCCACCACAATGTACGAC
>Ga0209389_1004451_pt1 | contig 11674 bp, 2 predicted proteins | sample CowpearedBW_FD_187526 | JGI IMG/M metagenome (GOLD analysis project Ga0209389, IMG submission 187526) | Root nodule microbial communities of legume samples collected from California, USA - Cow pea red BW (SPAdes) (version 2) | ecosystem: Host-associated > Plants > Roots > Nodule | place: USA... | reverse complement strand
CCATTCACATAGGCCCAACACTACAGTACAAATCTAATGGAATCCATGTTACTTTTACCTTCCTTTTTCGTAATTCATACTCCATTTTTTTAATTTCTAAAATGACTACACTATACTTATTTATATAAAACCTTTTTAATATATCTAACTTTCTTTTTGCTTTTTCCTCTTCTCATGTGACTTAATATTTGATATCTCATATTCATTACAAGTGAGTTTCAAGAATTTCATAATAAATTTCCATGGAGATGAAACTACTGAAATTCAAGTAAAATAATACCTAAATAAATGAACTATTATTGTAATTTATTTTTTCCTTTTTCATTGATAAATGTAGCAAATCATGTTTTTTTATGCTCATTTTAATTTTGAATAAAGATGATAAATAAATTTGTTTCATAAATATTGTTTGAATTTATCACCGTTTTGATAAAGAAAATTTCCAAATAACTGTATATAAGTATAGATATGGATAATATTTAATTTTTTCAATTTTGATGTTGTTTGTTGTATTTAATACGTTATTAGTCCCAAATTTTAACATTTGCTGTATAGTAAATACATTATAAACCTTTTTCTAATGACAAGAATATGCCTATTTCTTTTAAGGAAATTCAATAAAAATTTGATATGAAGCCCGCATTATCAAATATCATAACCACTTAAAATTTACAAATGAAATTAAGTTTATAGCAAAAATGATACATTCGAACCGTAAAGTTGTGTTATAAAATTAACAAATTTTAATATTGAATTTAACAAAAGTTTGTATGATTATAAATTTAATATAAAGTCATGAACTGATTTCAATAATATATTTACATTCTAATATTTTCTTAATTTATTAATATGGAATATATTTACATTCTACTATTTTTCTTAATATATTAATATGGAATTGGTTACATAAATCATTTATGTTAATCAATACTATTTTTTATTTAATTGAACTAATATATTCACTTTGAATAAATCAGTTTTTTCTTTCTCATTGAAAGTTAATATTTGATTCAATAAACTAACTCGAATACTGAGTTTACTTTTTCCTGTTTGATTTTTCCATTTATAGTTTTATTTTACTTTTATATTAAATAATATTAGTCAACAGTACATGTCATAAGAAGAAAGGTTGATGAACAAAAAATAAATATCATTCACATGCCCAATTTCAAATATTAAAAAAAATTAAGAAATACGAAAATGTTAGAATATTACATTAGAAAAAATATAAAGAAAATATAAAATGAAATTATAAAACATGCAAAAGATTTAATTGAATAAGAATGATATATAAAAAATGAAAAATAAATACTGAGTTTATATTTTTATAGTTTCCAAATAATATTGTTTAGAAATTGTCATTGAAGCATGAGAAATTATAAAAAATGGGGGAGATTGTTGATATTGAAGAAGAGTTTCAAAGATCTAAGTGAGGATGAAGATGTTTTTGATGGTAATCGAAGATATTGATGCTAAAGTTTAGAGTATAGAATCTAACTTATGTATGTGTTCTTCTCACAAGGTATATACTAACACTTTTTTATCCCGCACATTTAACCCAAGAAAGAGAAAATGCTTTTCAAAAATTTAAATTATAAGCTTACAAGACTTTTGAAGTGTTTTAATTGATTAAATTTATTTAAACATGTAATGAGAGCATATTTAATTGAATAAAATGATTAATAATTGATTATTTCAAAGAGATGCTGAAAAAAAATTGAAATTCACTTAAAATAATCTATTAAGAGCTTGGCTCAATAGAAGCATAAACAAATATTTTAATTAATGGTTAGTTAGAAAACTCTATATAAGATTCACTCTAAATTTTTTAGATAACTTTCAAGATCAAAAAAGCAAATCAAATTGATATTTTTTGAAGTTATTTACACAATTTTGCAAGAGCTTTCTAACTTTGGAAGATTAAAAAAATTGTGCTAAATTATCAAGTCTAAGTGATTGCTTTTGTTGTGCTAAACTATTTTCAATTTATTTTCTGAAAATTTTCAATATTTGCTTGCAGATTTGTTAAATTAGTGGGTGTGCTGGTACTGTCTTTGGTTGTTGTTCTACTGCTATCATTTTAATAGTTTGTTGCATGTTTGCTTGATAATACATAAATCTTCTTGGATGATTAGAGTGGATAAGGTTAAGATATTCTTGTAAATTTGTTTATGATAATTGCAGCATAAATTTTTTGTTCCTAGTATTTGTATGATTCAAGCCAAAACTATTCAATAATCAAGTTCTAAATTATTGTCTTAAAATACATTTAACTTATATGAATTTAGATATTTAAAATAAAATAAAATACTACAAAAAATACTATTTTATTTCCTACTAAAATACTAGGAACAATGACAAAATAAAATATCATGCATCCTCGTCCACTAGAACATATGTAGTTATTATCATAAATAAATTTTCATTTATGTGTCACTATATAGTGAAGACCTTTTACATTGGTATTAGGTCCGGCGTCATTGCAAGACACGTAAATTTATATTGCATGAAAATTCTACGATGTAAATTTACGTTGGACCTATCATAGTAAATGTTTCATTTTATGTCGGATATTACTAGGTTCAATCCGCGAAATTTAATTAATTAAATAAATAAATAATTAATAAATGCAAGTAGTGAGAGTCTTTATGGCATTAAATGTTAATTGTTGTGATGTGAAAAAATACTAGTTCAAATGGTTGAGAGTATTTGGTTGTTATGAAAGGACTTAAGTTTGAGTCTAATGTATGTCATTTATGTGTTATTTAATTGATTTTATTTTAATAATAAATTTCTTGATCATGATGAGTGATAATATAGTTTTAGAATTTTAGGTATTATCATGAAACATGAATTGGTTGAATGGTTATGCATTAACTTAACATTAACATGATTATGTGTTCAAACCTTGGTATATACATGAATTAAGTTTTCTTTTTGCCAAAATTTCTGGCAGTCAAGGGGCTGGAAAACCACCATGGAATATCCATTGAATGATAATTAAAACCTAATTTTAATGGCATCCTCGTTGTTGGGCCACAAACTCTGTGTATTTAAATTCATATAGTTTTGTTTACAAATTTCATGTATTCTGGATGATCAATATGGTTAATATGTGAAAATGCGTAATTGTGAACCTAAACACGTGAGTGCAACCTATTGAGTCGAAAATTAATAGAAATCGAAAAATTTGGGTTGGTTAAGGTTCGCCAGTGCAGGGGGAAATTTTGGGTTCTTGGAACAGTATGAACTGCCTGGCGGCACCCTGATTACCGCCAGGCACTATACCAGAGAAGTGGGCATTGTGTGTTTGGTGTACAATGGAGGTTGAGAAATTTACTCTAGGTCCTTTGGAGTATTAAAAGGGAACGAGGATATGCTGGGTAGGGATTAAAAAGGATAAGCAATGCATGCGATGTGACTAAGTGAGAATGTTAGGTGATGATTTGGTTTTAACATATTGGGGTGCCAAAATAGTGCCTTACAAGTTAATTAAACTAGGATTCTGTTGGATGGTGAGGCGGAATATAACTTAGTAGTTCAAGAGGTTATGTGGATTTGTATAAGTTGAGAATGTGGGGTAAATATAGATTAAGGTATGCTTGTTATGTCACTTGTAATTGGGTGAAGATTGAGATAATATTTGGAAATAGGGATGGGTTATGGTTAGTATGAGTTGAGCGAGGCGTAATGTGGGTGAGTCAGATTGATCTTAAGCAAATCAACTTATTGAGATACTTGGATTGGTGAACCTATATGGGTGTAGGAACATTGGTAATAAGATAACCAATACGAGAATTGATACTCTGAATGTGTGCAATTGCGTGACTGAGGGTTAACAATTGGATGAAGTGCCGCAAAACCAGTACAGTTCGTTGTACTAGTGTGGTGCCTGGTGACAGGGTGCGACCCGCCAGGCGATAACTACTATCCTAGAGGATCTTTATGACGTGAAGCGCCTGGTGGTGAGGGACGTCCTATCAGGCAATAGTTGTAGAGTCAGAGACGCGAGGCGCCTGGCGGCATGAGGATGGGTTGTAACAATCACCACAAAAAAACTACAATGAAATGGACATTTAAGAACTTGTTTCAGTTTAGCATGTTGAATATCAAATAAAGGATTTTGATAAAGTGAAAGAAGAGTTGGTGAACAGAGAAGGTAAACTTAAGATAAAGGTTGGCCCACACAGGAAGAAGATTGAGTTCTACATGTTCAAGGGTATTCATTAATCTTCGAATTTGGAATACCCTTGAACCTGTTCAAATCAATGTTCTCCTTGAGTGATTCAATCTCTGCTCTCTTTGATATACAACACCCCAAACTGAAACAAGTTCCGAAATACCCATTTCATTGTATCTCATTCTATTGGTGGTAGAAATGAACCAAGGTGAGTGTAAGACCCGAGAAAATTAAATAGTTAATTAAATAATTATTTAAAAATACGGGTAATACAAGCCTTTAAGGAATTTAATGCGGAGTGCTATGACGTGGAAAAGTACTAGCTCAAATGGTTGAGAGTACTTGATTGTGTGAGAGGACTTGGTTCAAGTCCTATGTATGCCAATTGTGTGTTATTTTAATGTGTGCATTATTTGGATGATATACTTGAATGCTAGACGTGATAATAACATCTTAAAGTCATAGGAAATTATCACAAACATGATTTGGTTGAATTGGTTGTACACTTGACTCGCTAATTGATGGGTTGTGGGTTCAAACCTTGCCAAGAACAAAGTTACTCTCTTTTTGCCAAATTTTTCTTTTGGCATGATTAGGAAGGGGTTTAGAAACCCTAGTAGCTGATGCATGGGCAATGTAAGGGCTGAAAAAACAATGGGTTAACACTCATTGAATGACTTTAATCAGATTTTTAATTAAGAAATTCGTTTTAGCAAATTAAAGTGTAATTAAGTGAACATTAAGATTGAGAGAGGGAGAGATTAGACAGAGAGAATGTCTGAAATTGAGGGGATCCATTGGACAGTGGAGTTTTCGTGAGTGGGTACTGGTTGCAGAGAGAGAGAGAGAGTTGGAAGTGAAGCCATTATTAGAGAAGAAACAAAGCTTGAGAGAGTCTTTGGGTTAGTTACACACATCCAATTCAAATTTGTGCAAGGATTCCAGGTAAAGGGAGTTGTCTCCTATGTTTGATTGATTCGTGTTGAATAATTGTGCGTTGCCATGAAATATTGCATGATTCCCCTCTGTTCTTGATTTTTGCTTGAACAGCCTGGCGGCGATGAATATCTGCCAAGCGGCGCGACACTGTTCGCATTTCTTTTTGGTTGTCTTAATGTTGTTTGTACGAGAATCGATATGGTTTCTGAAATTGATGTGTGCAACCTCTATTGGATACCTTGTTGGTCTAAAATCAATTAAAATTGGGGGTATGGCAAAGCTTCAGGTATACTCGTGCATGAATTGAATTGGTTTTATTCAAGAGAGTAAGGATCGAAAAACTTTTATAAATGGAATTAGGAGCAGAAAGTTAGTCCATTATATATGTATTGTCGCATCTTGGTGAATGTAAGTGGTAGGGATGAATACTGGAAAAAGGGTTGAATCTGTCGCAGGTATGAAGAAGCCTGGGTTATGTGTGGTACTGATACACCGCCTGGCGGCGCTTTGCTTGTCGCTAGGCGATGGCGAGGCCAGGGACTATTTTGCGATTATAGGTAGAAAAAATGAAGGAGGAACCTTGGTGAGTGAGTGGTTTTAAAATTATTGGTAACAATGGAAGTGGCAATATACTATGGTAATTAAGTATGTGGATGGTAATGGGTTGAAAGTATGACTAGGTTATGGTGTGTTGGTAGGAATGTTAAGGAAAGAAAGGGAGAAGGGTAATTTTAATTAATAGTTCATATACTGGAAGCATAGTCTTTGCATATGTGTGATTGGATAATTGTTGATCATGACTTATCAGCTTTAAGTATCATTCGTAACTTATATGCAATGATGGATAATATTGGATTATGTAATGTTGCATAGAAATACCAGTTATATGTAGTGGAGGTGTTGGATTGGGCAATAGTGGTGTTAAGCTAAAATAAATCTTTGGAGAATGTGACATTATGTTGCTAAATGCCAAGTCATGACTAGAGTAAATTATGAAGTGGATCATAGGTAATGGACCATGTGTGGTGTGACAATATTTTACCAATTCGAGGTTGAAAAATAAGAGAACATGATTATTTTGGTGTGGTTTAGTGGTATAAGTCCATGTGCTCTAACATGTGTAAGAAAATCGAATAGTGTGTATGCCACTGATGTAGCGTTTGGCGGCACTGGTGTGTGCGCTAGGCGATTGGACTAGCGTCAGAGGTCCCTGCATCATGTGACGCCTGACGACAAGGTGTGCTCCGCCAGGCAGTGACTGTAAAACAGAGGGTCTGAGAGAGCGCTGGCGCCTAGCGGTGAGGAGGTCCCGCTAGGCGGTCTGGACTAGTTTCGCCTAGTGGCACTTGGTGCTGCGCCGACAAAAAATCGAGCAGACTATGGCTTGTGTATGTGTTGCGTTTTAAGCAATGTTGCTATACTTGGATCAGGAGATGTTATGCCATGAGCGGGTAGGTTCATGGATGGTGGTTAACATGTAATGATATGAGCGGGGAGGTTTATATCCAGTTACTCTCGCGTGGGGATACGAGCGAGGTAGGTTCGTATGTTCCGTGCTCACGCTTAAGAGATGTTGCGTGCGGGGAGGTACGTGGCTGATGGATCACATGTGTTGGACTATGGGCGGGTATGTCCATAGAGCAGGACTACGAGCGGGGAGTGTATGATCCGCGAAATTTAATTAATTAAATAAATAATTAATTAATGAATACAAGTAAGTAGTGTATTTATGACATTAAATTTTGATGGGTATGACGTAGAAAAGTATTAGCTCAAGTGGTTGAGAGTACTTTAATTGTGTGAGAGGACTTGGGTTTGAGTCCTATGTATGCCAATTGTGTATTATTTAATTATTATTGTTTTAATAATATAATGGAGCACGTTTCGTATGATACCATACTTTAATTGGGTGAGTTAACATGAAACATGAATTGACCTGATGGTTTAGCATTAAATTGGCTTTGGCATGGTCATGGTTTAAACCTTGGTGGCGAAAATTTAATTCTCTGTTTGCTAAAAATTGGTATGGCATGAATAGGAAAATGTGGAGAGAACCCTAGCAGAATGGGGCAGCTAGGAAGGTTGAAAAACAAATACTAAAGGCCTTAAATAACAATAAAACTTACCATTAAAACTAAATTTTCGTTTTAGGCATTAAACCCCTTTAAGGCACCTTTAAAAGGCAATTTTTGAGAGAGAGGAGGGGTTTGGAGAAGCTGTTTTCTGAGGGCTTTTCAAGGGTGCGAAAATTGAGAGGGTTTTGGCAATTGAGAGCATAGTGAAGGGAGGGTGTTAGACTGCCTAGTGATCAAGGAGGGATTTCCAACATTCTGCATTTTTTTAAGCAAGGGAAAATTCCAGGTTAGGAGAGCTGAACCTGAAATTCTATCTTAGTTGCATTGTCTTGATTGATTTTGATGAAGCTATGCCCTGAATTTTCGTGCTGCACATGAGGGAATTTGGGGTTGAGGGTTTTGGGTACTGATTCATTGGATTTGACCTAAATGTATGTATATATTGGGGTTGTGTTCTGTATATTATGTGATTATGTAAGGTTGGGTGGTTGGGGCATATTTTCGTGTCCAAATATGCTCATATGTCTAATGAAGTTTTACTGAATGAATTGGTATGTTTTGGTTTGTGTGTTGAGTCTCTGGTGCATTGTTTGTGTGCGTGAATCAATGTCAGAACCTGTAATTTTCGCTCAGGCGAGCTAGGCTCGCCTAGGCAAGATATGCAAGGACTCGTACCCTTTGTCTGCTCGAGGCTATCGCTCAGGCAGAGGATGTTTGGTTTGGGCGAAAGGTCATCTCGCTTAGGCGAGTGAGTCTCGCCTAAGCGAGAACTCGAAAGGGTTGGGTGATTTGGCTTGGGCATTCCGCTCAGGCGGGAAATCCCATTGTTTTGAGCGAAAGAGTATCTTGCTCAGGCGAGAGTCTCTCGCCTTAGCGAGAACGCGAAGAATGTATTGATGGTAGCTTAACTCGCAGCCCAGGCGAGAGGTTTGATTCTTGGGCGAAATGTAATCTCGCCCAGGCGAGTGTAACTCGCCTAAGCGAGAGTTCGAGGCTGGTTCTGTGTGTGGTGCTCGCTTAGGCGAGGTAATCTAGCTTAAGCGAGATGGACTGGAGTGCTTAGGCAAAGGCTTGAACATTAACAAAGGATGGTAGGATTATGTGTTTAAATGCATATGATTATGTGGTATTAAACTGATTGGTGGTGGACTTGGGAATGTGTGAACTATCATGCTTCTAGGGTATCTTAATGATGGGCTTGCTGGTGTTCCATGGGTTATGGCCCGAAACGTATCCTTAGGTTGTGGCCCTGGATAAGGGATAAGCACGTGGCATTCTATGGGTTGTGGCCCGGAATGACTTCCTTTGAGTTATGGCTCGGGATAGCGGATGAACACGAGGAACCTTTGAGTTGTGGCTCAGGTTGGCGAGTGTTGCCGGTGTGAGTGTGTTGGTTGTGGCCAGTACGGATGGGTCCAGATGGATTTCCCTCCTCAGTGTTTCACTAACGAGTTTGGTAGTTTTGGGACGTTACGGACTATGTTCGTATCTGGGAACTCCACCTGGTGTTACGGTGTGTGATCCATAGCATGGTTTTCGCACGTGCTCTATCGGTTGTGGCCGATAGGTGTGGCAACATGGCGCCTTGAGATACTTAATAGAAGATGTAGAACAATGCTAACATGGTTGTGGCCATGTGGAAGAACTAGAACGAGTCTCCCTGATGTACATTAATATACATGGTTGTGGCCATGTGGAAGGAAGGTAACGAGTCTTCCACGAGGTGCATCAGTATACATGGTAGTGGCCATGTGATAGAAATGGAGTAAGTTCTGTGGGAAATGAAAGGATATTATATTTGGTTGTGACCATGCGGTATAAGGGAAGAGTTTTGTGTTATTGATGTATTATTTTTATCAATTATACATGTATATGTGTGTTTGGTATATTTATATGTTGTTTTATCTTTTAGCTCACCCTATCTGCTTGTGTTTGGCGATGATCGTGTACGCGATACACGTGAGCAGGTGATGATGTAGGTGGAGCTGGTGAGGCTTAGCTGCGGAGAGGGGTTTATCATGGGATCCTTAAATTTATGTTCTCTTTATTTTATTTGAAATGGGATGTAAAGGCTCATGGAACATTTTGGTTATACTTGCAGTTTTGTATTTATGGACGTTTTAGTGAATCAATGAAGTTTTAAATTTCCCGTGTTTTTTGGAAAATGAGGTATTATTAAATGTAATGTAATTAATTACTTTATTCTATTTTATTAAATTCGTAATATCCTGACGGGATGTTACAGGGAGGTTCGTAGAGCAGGACTACGAGCGGGGAGGTTCGTAGAGGCAGGACCACGAGCGGGTAGGTTCGTGTGAGAATCATATTCCCGAGTCCAAGGCTAACCATTTGTGTGAATTTAAGGTTGAAAAGCCTTGGGATTAAGGTCTTTGCCAAGAACTAAATAGGTTAGTTAAGATGGGTGTCTTATTTATAATCTGTGATTATATATGTTACTTTTATTTTTAGGAGCTCACCCTTTCTGTTTGTGTATGCCGATGATCGTGTGATTCGTTACACGGGAGCAGATGTTGATACAGGTGATGCTGAGGATGCTTAGGCGACAGAGTGAGGGCTAGCTCGGGGCTTAGAGCTAGGAGTTTTTTTTTTTCTAGATTTGATTTATGGTTTTTGGATTTTGGAGATTGTAATATTTTCTCCTACTACTGTTTATAAATTTTGGCGCGAAGTTTAAATATTTTAAATTTTTCCCACATTTGGGAATAATAATATCGTGGCATTTTAATTTCTTTTCTTTCTTTATTTATTTAATTAAGTAATATTCCTTAGAGATGTTACAGTGAGCACGAGGTTCAATTTTGATTTTAAATATCTTGAAAGTAAAAAAATAAAATTGCACTTTTTTTACCAATACAACGTATACGTACAACAAACGACAAACACAACAAAAAAAGTACCCAATAATAAAAAGTTACATTGACAAATGAAAATGCAAAAAAAAAAAGCAAGCAAACATTAACGACAAAGTAAAGCCAACTACGACACCACTATTTCATCGGAGAACAAACCCTAACTTACAAGAGAATTTTGGTGTTTTCGCATAGTGAGAAATGAGGAGGAAAACCCTAGATCTATGTACAAAGAAATTTACACCAGACATCTTTTTATCCAAAGTAAAGCATATCACATACGTCAAATTCTGTAGTGTTTGACATAAATGATGTGTTTTATGTTGGATAATAAAAAATACGACGTAAATTGCTTCAACTTATTTATACAAATGCTGGCACACTTTTATGTCTTTGTTGTTAGATGTAAATTAGGTGATGTAAATGACTACTTTTGGGTTAGTTTATGTTATGCGTTTTTCGTGCAATGCATTGAGTACTTATTAATTAATTTCATTTATTATTGTTATTAAAATATAATTTTTTTCTTTCTTAAAACAAATTAGAGTATGAAAATATTTTTAGTACTTTTATTTTCAAAATTTACTATCTTTTCACTTGAATCTAAATTAAGTATTAATTTGAACAAACTTCTTTATTACATTTGTATAACTGATATTTTATATTTGATTTCTTAAAAATTATTTATATTCAAACTTACCGTCATAAAATGTATAAATATTACTACTAAAGAAAATCCTACAAACATCAAACTATATTTGGTTTGTTCAAACAACTTGTTTATCAAGTTGTTTTACACCTACAAATAGTTATAAAAGTTTTTAAATAGTTTTGTAGATTTGTAAAAATAAGTCAACATGTGTTAATTTCGGATTAAAGTGATTTGAAAAATACCTTTTACACCAAAAAAAAAGAAGAGACAACCAACATTGATTTAAAACTTAGCTACTCCAGATATACCATTATGGATACATCTACCATATATAAAACGAGCAGCCAATTTCATATACACAAACATTTACCTGCTTAAACATTCTTACATCTTCAGCTAAGATCAAATGATGACCATCATGAGTCCATTATCTTTTTGTTATATGGTATGTTACTTTTATTGTCAATGTTGTATTACTTTACCCTTTCATTTCAATCTTATGGTATTCACATCTTTTCATAGTATATGTTTAAATCATCTACAAGATTATCAAATGGTTGATCCTAGATACACATTTTTATGGCTAATGTTAATGGTTTATGAGCAGGTAAATATGGCGACTACATCTAAAGTAGTAATGATTTCATTATCAATAATGATGATGCTCTTTAGCACAACACTATCAGTTGTCTTAGAGTTTGATGAAAATCATATCAAGTCAACCACTTTTTTTTCTGAAAAAGTTGAGGTGGGGCCAGGAAAAATTGCAGTGAAGACATTATTTGATATTCACTTTCCAAAGGGTCACATTGGGATAAAGAGTTTTGATGTTGAAGTAGTTGATGAAGATGGTAATTTTGTACCTTTATATGAAGCTTACCTTCATCATTGGTTTGCTGTAAAATATATTGAAAACATTACCATGTCAGAATATATTAAACAATCTCACGATATTCGC
>Ga0209389_1004445_pt1 | contig 11677 bp, 8 predicted proteins | sample CowpearedBW_FD_187526 | JGI IMG/M metagenome (GOLD analysis project Ga0209389, IMG submission 187526) | Root nodule microbial communities of legume samples collected from California, USA - Cow pea red BW (SPAdes) (version 2) | ecosystem: Host-associated > Plants > Roots > Nodule | place: USA... | reverse complement strand
AATATATAAATTATATTTAATAATTTATCTTTTCAAAATTAAAATTAAAAAAAAAAAACATAAATTTATCTTTTCAAAATTAAAATTCTCAAAAAGAAAAATACAAAGTTGGATTATAAAATTTGTATCAACCGATCCTCATAATTAGCAATTATTTTTTTTACATGAATGACACATTTTTTAAAGTTTTATCATTGTAATTTATTAAAAACATATTTTACACACCTTTAAGTAAAAGAACTAAAAAAATAATGAGGAGAATTTTATATTGTAATTTTTTCATAACCTATAAAATTTTATTTTATAATTATGAATGAAATAGTAAGACTCATACTCACCTCTATTGTTATCCCTATTATTAAAAAGTCTCTTCTCAGTGATTGAGGGGTGTTAAAGCTCAGGTCTGGGGTTCGATCCTCCCTGGGAACAACCTCATGCTAGTTGGTGCTAGAGGTGATGGGTTGGGGTGTATTGGGCTGCGGACCTAACACAACCGGTTTGAGGGTGGCAAGTGGGATGCCTGGTAAGCCCAAGAGGATCCGGGGGTGTTACAAAAAAGTGCACTTTTTTGTAACATCCCTGGCTACCCCTCCTCGGGCCCCAGAGGCTGTCAGTTTACTACAGCCCAATGCACCCCAACCCATCACCCTTCTCTGTCCATTACTTGACCTTTAACACCTCTGGCTCACCAGCAGATGCTACCAGTGGGACGCATAACTATGCTTGAGTAGATTCACGAGCATTGACAATCCCGTGTTTGCATTTTATAAAACCCTAGTTTACTAATTTCTTTATTTTAACCAATGGTTGGTTATTGGTATATTAATATATAAGAAATATAAATTTTTGCAATAAGACATAACACGTCAAATTTCACTGTAAAACGTTATTTAGTAATGGTATACTCTAATTTATGTGGTGCTGTACAAGATAAACAACCAATGGAAGGTTCTCTTTGTACATACATGTGTGTGTAACTGTAAAACAAATTTCACGGAAAGCAATGGGCTGAGAAAAATAATTAAACCAAAGTTGGTATGTGAAAACTCATCTCACAGTATTACTAGTCTAGTAAGTTTGAAAAAATCCATGACAAGACAAAAAAAGTATTATATAGGAGTAAAGAGTGTTGCTAAACCTTGATCCACTGCTATCTGTAATTTATCATAGACCATCAAAGTCTTCTCCTCAGATTTGTAAGTTCCTTTCCCTCTTGCCAGAACCTCACCATCTACATCTATGATCCCTTCTTTCTCTTGGTCTTTGGTGCGTGGGCCAGGTAGCAAGCTGAAAGCTTTCACCTGCATAATGTTGTGAAGATATAAACTTTAATAAGTTCCTTTACGCAAATAAACCAAAGAATGGCCATTTCAAAAGCTCAAAGTAACAGCTACAAAAAACATTGTGGTTAAACATTGATGATCACACCTTTAGGTATGTGACGTACGGAGATTTTACATGCCCTCCTGTATTCAACTCAGACATCATTGATAGTAATGGTAGCGTTGGGCAATTCTTGATCATGATCAAGTCCAAATAACCATCAGAGAACTGCATTTACAAGATCACAACAACAAAAGCTCAAGCCCGGAAGTATTAATGCTTATCATACATATGTATCTGTATGTGAACTTGTATATAACACAATGTTTCACGTGGCAGAAACTTATGAAAGTGAAAATTTAGACCATTAACAATATTCAGCAAAATTTTCGTAGATGTAAAAAATCCAGGCAGTAATTAAAGACTTGAGATATGTACACTCTATTGTGTTAATTTTAATCTTCAATTTCCATGCATTGTTGCTAGTGAATCTTTAAAATCCAGAAAAGTAAGATGCAAATGATCACTTCTTATTGTGAAGCTACCATAGGGGTGTTTATGCTATCAAATTGATACATAACTGGTCCTAGGTAATGGTGTCATCACTGTCATATAAAGTTGGAAACATTTCCCAGTTAAATGTTCATGAATAGAAGTGTGAGAATCAAGACGACATGCTTGAATCGTAGCCACTCAAAACTAACCTTTGCATCAGGTGCTGCCATTGTGTCTTCCGCACCCCAAGGCACATTGTGAAGCCAGACAGAAATAAAGGGTCCATTTATAACTCTCCAGTTCAAATTTTCCAGGTTTATTTCAGGTCCTAGATAACAAGGCCTTTGTCTATTAGCTTCTTCTGCTTCACTTTGATCACTGTTGCTTCCTTTGCTAGTAGTAGGTTTTCCAGGGTAGATTGTGGGCTCCCCAAAAGCTTCATACCCAGGTGCAGGCACAAAAGAAACACATCCAATGTATTGCCTCAACTTCAAGAGTCGACAGAGGCCCTGAATCAGGAAAGCAGTGAGTAAAGAAAACCATAATGAACAAATTCAATCACTTATCTGTCAAACGAATCCCAGTGCAAGTTTTACGAGGAAATTCAAAATAGCTTCTAGCATGTCATAGAATTAGACACTTCTTTAAGAAAAAATACATTTATGATTCTAAACAAATTGAGAATAGCTTATGCTATTTTTTTAATCTCTAAAAATTATCGCTAGAGTCTCTTACTAATCAGTTTTTTTCTAATCTGTAACAAACTGGCCCATATTCTATTCTAGTGCTAGAAATGAAGTATCAGAAGACATTCTACATTGCACAAATAACTTCATATTGTAAAATACGAGAAACTAAAGCACATGGCCAGCAATTTAATGCTTATTTTTCTTTTATCCATGTTCCTTCCGTCAAACCAAGTGAGTAGAAGATAATTGCGATCATTATCCATATAAAAGAGACACATATAAGTGAAAGAAAAACATCATAAATAAACATGTGGAAATTAGAAAATGGATTACTGACATAGAAATCAAGTCGAGCGCTTCCCATCCACCTGTACTTTTCAGACTCTATGTCAATGTCTGCTACCAGACCTGAAATAGAATAGTACCTCCAGTTTTATAATATGTTAAGTGAATTGCATGGTTGGAATCATATGCAGACTCAAGTCGGGTGGTCATAAATCAAGAAAAGAAAGATACAAACAGTTAGCCTAGATGTTTTAGCACATCTGGAACCACTTCACTGAATGGTCCATGACACAGAGAGAGTAATTACCCCATGCAAGCATCAATATACTGAAAAATCTGATTTCTCCTTGTATGATGGTAGCCACATCAAGTGGTCGTTTATTGCCTGTTGGTATTCAATAAACAGTTTAAACTTATAATAGCACAGAAAAAATGGACATGACATGTTTGAATGACATGGATGGATCAAAACCTCGTATAATGGCATGAACGGCATTAGCTACTTCACAAGGATCGCCCACCGAATCAAGAAGTGATTTTGCCATGCCATTTCCCGTACCTTCAACGCATGGAAGAACTTTTTAGCTTGGTAAAACAAAACTGTGTAGTTACCCATAAACTTATTGTGTACAGATAACAAAAGATAAACCTTGTATACAAAACAAAACCCAATTAGTAACCCCACCGCTCACTTTAAAGCAATAAAGTCTAATTAGATAAAACCTATTCAACAAAGTAATGATGATGATAAACCTGCAGGAACTACTCCAAGGGGGATCTTTATTGCCGTTTCCCAATCCTCTCTTTGAAGAAGTCCATTTACAACCTACTAAAATGTGCAAAGTCTGTTAGATTAAGAAAAAAAATTAAAAACAAAGACATCAAAATGAACCAGGGGAAAAGCATTCTAGAATGCACAGGTTTTGATAAAACATAGAAATGAACCATGTTGCGATTTGAATTCCCACAGATGTCATAACATGCACTCGAATCTTCTGGGCTTCATTGGAATACCACAACCAAATCCCCGAAGACCATTAAGTTTCTCAGGAAAGAACAGAATCAAGGTATTGACTATATGTTTTTCAATTAGTCCACGAACATGAGCACGTAAACCATCACAGCATTAGCATATCTTGAAACGATAACTCAAAATGGTTTACAAGCAGCAGATACTAATATTGTTTAATTCATACATTAAGAGCATCTTTCAATTAATCTTTCTTTTCTAACAATGTTTGGATAGATCAACTACTATCATGCAAATAACAATAGTTAGTGTTATGGTTTAAGGAGAAGAGGGGTTTTGAATATTAATCAGTTAGTTAAAGGGATTAAGTAAATATGGATAAGGGAGGTACCACAGTACGATTCAGGGAATAGGTTGTCATCTATAAATTGAGCATTAGCCCTTTGTGAAGGGAAAACCCGCGGAAGGGTGATCCTTGAAGGAGAGGTTTCTTTCATATTCCTTTTTCTTTTCGTCCGGTTTCTCTCTAATTCCTAATTTGTGGTTCGTATAGTTGGACGAAACACATAATTAACTGCTGCTCAATATTTATGCATTGTAAACATGAAGCGTACAGAAAAATGTGCTCCGAATGCTATTACGATAATAATTTTTGCATTAATAATCGTGGACATGATGATGACGAATGATAATAGCACACTGCAACCAGGATACTAGCAATGAAACTAACCTCTACCAAAATTCCATCTCCACTAACACAAACAATCCCATCGTATTTGGTAATATCTAGCGAACGAGTAACATTCTTTGCATGGAGCTGATGCTTGGTTTCTGAGGAAAATCATATCATATCATATAAATATACAAATACAAATACATTTGAAAGGGAAATAGAAACAACAACGAAACATGGTCAAAGAATTAGAGCACCTTGGACTGTGATCTCGATTTGAGCATCTTCAAAAAGAGGTTTCACTTGTTCATCGAAAATCTTTGTAGCGGATTTCTTCCCACCAAATGGATTAACAAAAACAAACAACCTCTTAGGGCGACCTACATTATGACATAATTCAGTACACGTTTGCATTTCCATTTGGAGAAGTGAGAACTAAAAAGTAGTCTTACAAATTTGTTTTCCCTTTTTGGCACTAAAATTCACAATTGTACATCGAAATTTAGAGAAGAACTTTTTAAACCTTTATCGATACACTTACAGACTTCAAAACACATGCAACACACGCAGTACCAACAACCTTAACCGTACCGAGAGAAAGGTGAAATTTAATTTACCGAGAGAATCAACGAATTCACTAAGCTTTTGGCACCAGAGCCTGTGCGATTCCTCGGAGGAGGGCATAAAGACGACGTCGTTTCGAGCGAGTTTTGTTGGAGCCCCGGTGCTGCAGCATCCGTCTCGGGTCTCGACAAGGCTCTTGATCTTGATGTAGGGTCCACTGGTGACGAAGCTGAGGACGTCCTTCTCAACGGACAAACAACGTTGGATTCCCTCCGACCACCACAGACGGCCGTCGGCGAGCAGAGCAAGCGGCGTCACGGTGCCGTTGACGGTGACACGGTCCGACATTAAGGGACGCTGCAGGGGATCCATAGCCGGTTCAAGTCTGGGATGGCCCACCCTGTAGCCCGGTTCGATGATGATAATTAAAACCAAAAACCGGGTTTTGGCGTTTGCGAAGAGAGAGATATGCTATAAGCAAACTATTACAAGTATTACAGCGTGGATAGTGGTTACTTAACTGCAACCCTTGTTCTACGCCAACCACTCTGTGAAACCACGTCACAAAACATCATAATTCATTTCTCGCCTTATAATCTTTTTTTTTTTTCAACTATCTACTATATATTCATTACAATCAAAAAATATATAAAAAAATTAGAAATATAAATTAAAATAAAATACAATATATTTAATTTTAAATTATTTAATTTTAAAAAATGACTAACCAGCTCTTCGTTGGAAGGCAGGAAAGAACTATCTTTGAACGTAGGAAAAAAAGTTGTTAAGGTAACTCATTTAAAAGATAAAAATATTATTTTATATAAAAATTGGTTTAATTTAATTATTAAATATACTCTATTTAGTTTACTCATCCAATTTTTAAATTCTTTATTTTAAACCAATTATATTATATTATTTATCGTAATTGTTATACTTTTATATTATGTTATTCAATTATTAATATTGTACAATATGTCATGGTAATTTTAAGTAATTAAAAATAAATATAAAATACTTGAGTAATATTCAAAGTTTCATTACGTTTATTCACGTATCTTGTAAGAAAACTTGTCTTATTTAAATGTTAATCTAATGATTATCATACGGATAGAATGAATAAATAAATATAACAAAATTAGAAAACTACTGAATTAAAAAGAATATCCAAGATAATATCTTAAATATATTATAAGTTACTCTGGAAAAAATTGTTTATCCAACATTAATTTTTATAAGACTAAAACGTCTTTCAGTTAATAAACAAAAAAACTTGTCAAACATAATAAAAACGACCAAAAATATACTCACAATCAATTATGGTACCATAAAATATAATGTTCCAAAAGAATACTTATGTCTCTCTCATCTAACAAACACAATTCATTACGCTGCCTTAACTTGTCATTTCTAGGCATTTATTCAACTTTAGTGAAGAAAATTTAGCTTCTGTCCCATCTCTTTTTTTTGCACTTTTTTCTTCTCGAGTTATTCATCTAAACTAGTATTTCCCATTTCTTTACACATTCATGCTCCCTTCTTTCCATAACTTGTTCCAACAAAGCATAACGGATATTCTTATGTCATTTATTTATTTATTTATTTCAAGTTTTTCAAAATACTATTTGTTGGATTTGGTTATCGACAACATGTTAGTAGAGTTTGATTATTGATTTTATTAAATTTTTAAAATTGAATTTTCTTTACCAAATTAATTTATTTCAAAAATAAAAATTTTTCAATTCATTTACCTTTTCCAAACTCCGCTAGTGTTTTATTTTCTTCACTTTATTTAGGTTTGGATTAAGGATGATAACGGATTGGATCAGACATAGATAATGTCTATTTGCAACCCAATCCGTAAAAAAAAAATCATCCGCTACATCATTGTTTACTTGTTGAGTACATGCTTAAAAAATATCTGTAAATTTTTTTAAAACTTGCGGGTACAAATATATACTCGCATATCCGCAAATATTTAAAAAATATATATTTTTTATAAATTTTTAAATAAAATAAAATAAAATTTTAATTTTAATTAAATTTAACTTATTAAAATATAAATTAAATTTTAATTTTGATTTTTTATGGATGATAGATACCTACAAATACAGATAATATGATACTCACACTTACCTATATATAAACATGTATTAACCTATATATAAACATGTATTAAAATATCTGCAAACAGTCCTAATTTTTTACCTCCTAATTTGTCTTTTGCTCACGCTTCTTGTTAAATGAGAGGATTAGGAAAGAGTTTTTGTTCTTATCGTTGAAGGTAACGTGCGTGGGTACTCATGACACTTTTGCAACAGCTTTATCATATGTCACCTTATCCCTTTTCTCTTTTCTTTCCATATATACTCACATTTTGATAACAGTAAAAGATTGAGAAAAAAGAATTCCCAAAACATCACTTCAGCAAAAATATTTTTCTCGCGTTGCAACTTACTGAAGTGAAAAAACGACACAGAAGTCAACAGCACAAATAAAACTTGGGTCCATGTGAGAAAAGTAAAGGTTTAAACGTGGTTTTTTCTTGCGTTGCAACTTGGGTCTATGTTTAGTCTTTTGTTTCCGCATGGCACGTAAGGAACTTAAATATTATTTTCCAAGTGGCAAAAAAAAACTATAACAGCAATTTCAACATCACACTATTTATGACAGCATTATGATCATGTTGAGGAGTGACAGTGACAGTGACAGACGCACCTGCTGAATCACCCCACGTGGCAAGCCCCAATAAAATATTGACAAAGATTCTGAATCCGACGAACCAAATCCCATGATCTCCTGCGGCCGCAAGATCGAAGCCCCACCGCCCAGGCCCATCAACCACTCCCAGATTCGCAAACCGTTAGATTATACCCATCACTCACACCGTTAGCAGAAACAAATCTCAGGAAAAGTGCCTCGGGTTCGTTGGCATAGGCGTCGAACCGCAGAGAAAATTCCGCGAAATTTCTCAGATTCTGCACTTTCTTCTTTGCTGAGGATTTTCAACTTTCTGCTTTTCTATCCGCTCGCGTTCCATCGAATCCGTGACAGTTACACCTCGTTATCCTTTGTCTCTCTTTTTTTTAAAAGGATTTGACGAGAGACGACGAAATCCGACAGCAGTGAGAATAATGCAGACGAGGTACATGGAGACATCGAGCGGCGCTGCGAGAGGGAAACGCGGTTTAGATTCAGGTTCCACCGAAGAAGAACAACCTGAAAAAAAGCGACCTGCTCTCGCTAGGTGAATCACTATCTCCTGTTCTTAATTTTCTATCAGCTCTAGTGTAGTAGTCACTATAATGATTCTTTGTTCCATCAGCTTTAGTTATGCATTATTCGTGGTCGCTGCTGACCAACGTTGGTCCTCTAACTCGCTTCTAATTTTGAAGTACGGTTTCTAGTTCAAATTTTGTATATGAAATAATCATGAGTAACCATCTGTCCACAAAACTTAGTGGTGGATTTCTCACCAATGACATGCATGATAACCCAAAAATACAGAGTCACTATGCAACATCCACACTTAGAAATAATATACATATTGGTTCTATGCGTGTGGTCCTAATGAGAAAGCCTTGGTCGGTTCATTAATGGAAAGTAGGTTTTGATGGGAATTAACCATTAATATAGATGCGTACGCGACTGGAATAACGTCCCGAATGGATGTTTACATACCGCTTATAAAAAAAAAGGAGGGGCGGAGAGAGCTCTTACCAGATTAACTGAATAGAACTAAATGTGAAGTTGTGATTTATTTTGTAAATCTAAACAATTAGAATGAGAGGAAATTAGAGATATATGACCAACAGATGAAGTTGAATATGATTAAGAGAACCAAATTTGTGATTACTTCCTTGCAAGTATATGAGTGGTTTTTAGGAGAAAACTTAGATAGAAAATGTTCTTTATATTGTTTTTCAATCAAAATTAAAATTTTACTTTAGTACATATTCACCTCTAGTGTACACCTATACTATGGAAATTACTAAGAAAAAAACTATAATTTGATTAGAAAACAGTACCAGCAATATTATGAAACTTCATGCCTTGTTATCACTGTATTAGCACTTATATGTTCATATCTAATGAATGAATTTAATGTTTTATCTATTTATTCACATCAATTTGCAGCGTTATTGTTGAAGCCCTCAAGGTGGACAGTCTGCAGAAACTTTGTTCATCGCTGGAGCCTATTCTTCGTAGAGTTGTAAGAAAATTAAGTTCATTGTATTGCTGGTGGATGGACTTATATATTATTTGAAGTTATCACTTGTACGGATTAATCATCCCCTGAAACAAAAACTCTGGGTTACTGGCCCACTATTTTGAGGCTTAAGATAAAATTGGGTAGAGTACTTGAGATCACATATTCAAACCTAAACAAGCCGAAAAACGGTAAATTTTTTTTTATAAAATAAATAGTCCTTATGTTGCGAGAAAGACTTCCTGGAATAACATTTATTTACCTCGCTCAGGCGCTATTTTGTAAAATTGTGATAAATGCCTTTACATGTCAAATAGAATTCAATGGGACAACTCCGTAGGTTAAGTGAACCTAATTGTACGCATGCCATTTGCATGAATGATGTTTGATCATGGATATATATTTCTCATGTCTTAGTCTTGCTTCCTGCTCAACAGGTTAGCCAAGAAGTAGAGTGTGCTTTAGCAAAATTAGTCCCTGCCAAGCTTAGCGGAAGGTATTACTTTGTCTCCTCAAAGTCGATTTCATGACCCTTATTTGTTTGATAAATTTTATCTTATCCTAGTGTATTTGTATCTATATTTTAATTTTCTAATACTCAACCCAGGACTTCTCCCAAGAGCATAGAAGGCCCTAATGACAGCAGTCTACAGTTACAATTCAGGAACAGGTTATCCCTTCCCCTCTTTACTGGTGGGAAAGTGGACGGAGAGCATGGCAGTGCCATACACATTGTTTTGATTGATACTATAACAGGCCATGTTGTTACATCTGGTCCAGCTTCGTGTGTCAAACTAGATGTTATTGTACTTGAAGGAGATTTCAATAACGAGGATGATGATAATTGGAGTGAAGAAGATTTTGATAGTCATGTAGTTAAAGAGCGGGAAGGAAAAAGACCTCTTCTGGCTGGTGATCTGCAAGTGACACTGAAGGAGGGTCTAGGAACATTGGGTGATCTTACATTTACAGACAACTCTAGTTGGATAAGGAGTAGGAAGTTCAGGCTGGGACTCAAAGTTTCCTCAGATTGTTATGAGGGAATGCGTATTCGTGAAGCCAAAACAGAGGCTTTTACTGTTAAGGATCATCGTGGAGAATGTAAGTACATAACTTCGCTATTTTTGTTCAACCCTTCTTCTGCCATGAAACTGATTTTGGCTTGCAGTATACAAGAAGCATTACCCACCTGCCTTGAATGATGAGGTCTGGAGACTGGAGAAGATTGGAAAGGATGGTTCATTTCACAAAAGGTTAAATAAAGCAGGAGTATATACAGTTGAAGATGTCGTACGACTTGTGGTCAGAGATCCACAGAGACTGCGGAATGTAAGAATTTAGTCACTTTTCTATCAGGAGAAGGTTTCTTAAGTTTGATTTGATTTTCTGAATTAAAATTTTATCCGTCCAAAATTTTCACAGATTAACTATCTTATGTAGATTCTCGGGAGTGGTATGTCAAATAAAATGTGGGATGTTCTTGTTGAGCATGCAAAGACTAGTGTTCTCAGTGGAAAACTCTATGTATATTATCCCGATGGTGCAAGGAATGTTGGTGTTGTTTTCAATAACATCTATGAGTTGAGTGGTCTAATTACCAATGAACAATATTACTCTGCTGATTCTCTCTCCGACAGTCAAAAGGTAAGCAAACCTCTGCTCTAAATTTTGCATTTACCCTTTGAATTTGAACTAAACTGTTGGATTTTTTTCAGAGAATGCTTAATCTGATTTCTCATGTCACTTGTTGAGATGTGGTTTCATTCTTGCCGCTTTGTTGTTTGTACAACCAATTTTTTATCTTGAAGGAGTCCGATTCTAGGGAAAAATATAAAACTTAAGATCTGATGCTTGACTGCAAGTCATTTTGCTTTTATTCTTGAGTTCTTGCAGTACAACACGAAACTTATTGCTAGTTTAAAAAAATGGCATAGAATATCCGCGTTTTTTTTTCTAACTTGAGTGAACAGATCAGACAGGCAGTTGGTTTAGTATAAACATACCCCTTATTGTTCTGGGGGTCATAAAGGTGGGAAGTTCTTCTTTTCTAGGAAAGGAAAAGTCGAAGTAAAAAAAAGTTTACGAAAATTTTTGAAGAAAAAAGGTGAAATTTCTGAAAAATGCGAGTCTCACATTCTTGTAGGTTTATGTGGACACACTGGTGAAGAAGGCATATGAGAATTGGATGCATGTTATTGAGTATGATGGCAAGTCTCTGCTAAATGCCAATCAGAATAAGACTTTGGGCACCTCCCAACCTCTGGCTGCAGGGGGTTCTCATGATTATTCAATTTCAAACTCCCTTGATCAGCAGACCTGCATCCCAAGTCTACCAGTTCCTGTAACTACTGGGCAGCCTTCAATGGATCCAGCCATAGCAGTCGGAGGTATATTGTTCCAACTGTAAGATTGTATCATTACCAACAATACCAGTTCCTTTGAAGTTTTTTTGTCCTTAATTTCGTTTT
>Ga0209389_1004439_pt1 | contig 11681 bp, 7 predicted proteins | sample CowpearedBW_FD_187526 | JGI IMG/M metagenome (GOLD analysis project Ga0209389, IMG submission 187526) | Root nodule microbial communities of legume samples collected from California, USA - Cow pea red BW (SPAdes) (version 2) | ecosystem: Host-associated > Plants > Roots > Nodule | place: USA... | reverse complement strand
TGGGATATGAGTCGTGGGCAGGGTGGTGGTGGGGGTGGGAGCCGCAGTATTTCCCAGGAGAGTGGAGTGGAAGTGAGTAGGATGGGTTGAGAGGATGGGAGTTTGTTGGGTGGTGGTGAAGGTGTGCGGGGTAGGATTGTACTCGCTTTCCTCTTCAGTAGGCTGGAAAGCTGGGGATCCTGCGACATCAGATGTTTCCTTGGCCTTTCCCTTTTGAGTGGGATCGGCTTCGATCTTTCGCCTTAGGCGAGAATTCTCCTGTCGTAGTGCTTCCATCTCATCAGCATTGCGCTACTTCAAGTCAGCCAGCTCCTATTGCATCTTGGCTTGAACGTCTAGGATGGCCGCCAAATCCGGAGTGATGTTAGCAGGTTCTGAGGGGCAAACTTCAACTTGCTTGTTAACTCCTGCTCTGCTGCGGGTAGAAACCATTTTCGGAGAAAGTGGGTGGTAAAGTACTATCTTGTGCCCCACGATGGGCGCCAATTGTTCTTGTAGATAACAAAGAAGATATGTCAGACACAAGTATTACCTTACCCTGGTCTGCCATCTCCTCGGTAGGCTTCTTCTCGGTTGATACATATTGCTTATGGATATCTCGGAGTGGTCGGTTTGGACCCGGGAGGGGTTACCTGCAGAAGGGACTCTGAAGCTCAAGTCAGCGAAATCTCTCAGAAAGTCAAATCTGGTGATTAGGGAAGTAATGAATGCGTACCTTTAATTCGTGGGGTCCATGCATATTTATAGATTATTAATTATGTCTCGCCACGTCATGGGCTGGGCCCTTGTTTGGGTTGTAGGTGGGCTTGGGCCCTAGCCTAGGCCCTTTGTTCGATTATTGTGGGCCTGGTGAATCTTATTGAAACGTTCTGTTTTTGCCAAGTCCTTGGTTGTTTTCATGGAGTTATCGGCCTAGGTCGGTTACCCTTTAGCGGCCTAGGCCGCTATTGTTGTTTTGGTTTATTTGATCAATGTCGCTTCTTAGCGGTTTAGTCCAGGTACCCTAGCATGTATATGGTAACTGTTATTATTCGGCTAGGCCGACTAGGTGTGGTACACCAGTCCCCTAGCCTTTGTCGATATAGTAGTAAAAAAAACTTGAAAATTATTACCTACAAATTGAATTTTTTTAATTTAAAAAAAATCACATCTGAGTATCCGTCAACCTATTTATTATGCAATTTTGAGCAATTTTGATACATAAAATATCAATTATTTAAATTGTAAATAGTTAAAAATAGTAAAAAGAATTAAAAAAAGTGTTAGCATGAGATGAAGTTTGTCAAATTTAAGAACACAAATCCTATCCTAGCATTGGCCAACTTGTTTCTTGTGAAGTGTTTTGCAATTTTTAAATATAAAATATAAAATATTTAAATTGTAAATAGTAGAAATTAGTAAAAATATTAAAAGTGTCAAAAAAAGAAGAAAATAGTCAAATTTCATAACACCAATAATCCTCTTTGAGTATTTGCCAACGAGTTTCTTGTGAAAGTTTAAGCAATTTTTTTTTTGAAGAAAACATGAATTATTTAAATTGTAAATTGTAGAAAGTAATAAAAAAATTGAAAAATTGTTACCTAGAGATTGAATATTTTAAATTACAGAAACTAATCCCGTTTAAGTTTCCACTAACCACTTTGTTATGAAATTTTGAGCAATTTGTATACATAAAATATCAGTGATTTAATTTGAAAAGAGTTAAAAATAGTAAAAAGAATTAAAAAATTGATTCTATGAGATGAAATTTGTAACCTTTAAGAAGACAAATCATATCCTAGTATTGGCTAACTTGTATCTTGTGAAAAAATTTTGCAATTTTTATATATAAAATATTAATTATTTAAATTGTAAATAGTAAATTAGTAAAAAAATTAAAAAAGTGTAACAAAAAGAAGAAAATTTTCAAATTTCATAACACCAATAATCCCCTTTGAGTATTTGTCAACGAGTTTCTTGTGAAATTTTGAGCAATTTTGGTGTAGAAATCATGAATATTGAAATTGTAAATAGTAAAAAGTAGTAAAACAAGCTGAAAAATTGTTACCTAGATTTTCAATTTTTAAAATTTAAGAAACTAATCCCATCTGAATATTCGCCAACTTGTTTGTTATAAAATTTTAGCAATTTTTATACATAAAATATAAATTATTTAAATTGTAAATAGTTAAAAATAGTAAAAAAAATTAAAAAAGTGTTATCAAGAGATGGAATTTGTCAAATTTAAGAACACAAATCATATCCTAATATTCGCCAACTTGTTTCTTGTAAAAATTTTTGCAAGTTTTATTTATAAAATATCAATTATATAAATTGAAAAAAGTAAAAATAGTAAAAAATTTAAAAATGTGTCACAAAAAGAAGAAAATTTTCAAATTTCATAACACTAATAATCTTTTTTGAGTATTGACCACATGATTTCTTGTGAAATTTTTTGCAATTTTTACGTAGAAAATTTGAAATATTTAAATTATAAATAGTAAAAAGTTGTAAAAAAATAAGTTGAAAAATTGTTACCTATAGATGGAATTTTTTAAACTCAAGATAATAATCCCATCTGAATATCCGCCAACCTGTTTGTTATGAAATTTTGACCAATTTTTATACATAAAATATTAATTATTTAAATTGTAAATAGTCAAAAACAGTGAAAAGAATTAAAAAAAGTGTTACCATGAAATGGAATTTGTCAAATTTAAGAACACAAATCCTATGCTAGTATTGGCCAACTTGTTTATTGTGAAATTTTTTGCAATTTTTATATATAAAATATCAATTATTTAAATTGTAAATAGTAAAAAATAGATAAAAAATTAAAAAAGTGTCAAAAAAAGAAGAAAATTTTCAAATTTCATAACACCAATAATCTCCTAAGAGTATTTGCCAACTAGTTTCTTGTAAAATTTTTAGTAATTTTTTTTTAGAAAACATGAGTTGTTTAAATTGTAAATAGTAGAAAGTAGTAAAAAAAAAATGAAAAATTGTTACCTAGAGATTGAATTTTTTAAATTTCAGAAACTAATTCCATTTGAGTTTCCGCCAACCAGTTTGTTATGAAATTTTGAGCAATTTTTATACATAAAATATCAATTATTTAAATTTTAAATAGTTAAAAATAGTAAAAAGAATTAAAAAAGTGTTACTAGGAGATGAAATTTGTCAAATTTAAGAAAACAAATCCTATTCCAGTATTGGGCAACTTGTTTCTTGTGAAATTTTTTACAATTTTTATTTATAAAATATCAATTATTTAAATTTTAAATAGCAAAAATTAGTAAAAAAAATTAAAAAAGCGTCACAAAAAGAAGAAATTCTTCAAATTTCATAACACCAATATTCCCCCTTGAGTATTGTCCAACAGGTTTCTTGTTATATTTTGAGCAATTTTTATGAAGAAAATATGAATTATTTAAATTTTAAATAGTAAAAAGTAGTAAAAAAATTAAAAAATTGTTACCTACATATTGAATTTTTTTAATTTCAGAAAAAAATCACATCTGAGTATCCGCCAACCCTTTTAAATGAAATTTTTAGCAATTTTTATACATAAAATATCAATTATTTAAATTATAAATAGTTAAAAATAGCAAAAAGAATTAAAAAAAGTATTACTATGAGATGACATTTGTCAAATTTAAGAAGACAAATCCTATCCTAGTACTGGCCAACTTGTATCTTGTGAATTTTTTTTGCAATTTTTATATATAAAATATCAATTATTTAAATTGTAAATAGTAAATTAGTAAACAAATTAAAAAAGTGTCACAAAAAGAAGAAAATTTTCAATTTTCATAACATTAATAATCCTCTTTAGTATTTGCCAACGAGTTTCTTGTGAAATTTTGAGCAATTGTTTTGTATAAAACATCAATTATTTAAATTTTAAATAGTAGAAAGTAGTAAAAAAAATTGAAAAATTATTACCTCGAGATTGAATTTTTTAAATTTCAGAAACTGATCCCATCTAAGTTTTCGCCAACCAGTTTATTATGAAATTTTGAGCAATTTTTATACATAAAATATCAATTATTTAAATTGTAAATAGTTAAAAATAGTAAAAATAATTAAAAAAGTGTTATTGGGAGATGAAATTTGTCAAATTTAAGAAGACAAATCCTATCATAGTATTGGCCAACTTGTATCTTGTGAAATTTTTTGTAATTTTTATATATAAAATATCAATTATTTAAATTATAAATAGTAAATTAGTAAACAAATTAAAAAGGTGTCACAAAAAGAAGAAAATTTTCAATTTTCATAACAGTAATAATCCTCTTTAGTATTTGCCAACGAGTTTCTTGTGAAATTTTAAGCAATTTTTTTGTATAAAACATCAATTATTTAAATTTTAAATAGTAGAAAGTAGTAAAAAAATTTAAATATTGTTACCTAGGGATTGAATTTTTTAAATTTCAGAAACTAATCCCATATGAGTTTTCGCCAACTAGTTTATTATGAAATTTTGAGCAATTTTTATATATAAAATATCAATTATTTAAATTGTAAATAGTTAAAAATAGTAAAAAGAATTAAAAAAGTGTTATTGGGAGATGAAATTTGTCAAATTTAAGAAGACAAATCCTATCCTAGTATTGGCCAACTTGTTTCTTGTGAAATTTTTTGCAATTTTTATATATAAAATATCAATTATTTAAATTTTAAATAGTGAAAATTAGTAAAAAAAATTTAATTACGTCACAACAAGAAGAAAATTTTCAAATTTCATAACACCAATAATCCCCTTTGAGTATTGACCATAGGGTTTCTTGTGAAATTTTGAGCATTTTTATGTAGAAAATATGAATTATTTAAATTTTAAATAGTAAAAAGTAGAAAAAAATTGAAAAATTGTTACCTATAGATGGAATGGTTGGCTTGGAAGTCTTTAAAATGCCTGAATAAACTCTTGATAATTTCAAGTAACTACTAATATGGCATGAGTTGGAATCATGATTGGGTTATGTTGTAAGTCTCTATGAATTTGAATGTTCTTTTGGATTAGTCACATGTTGAGAATTGGTTTATTCGAGAATGCATATGTATCAATATAAATTGAATTTTTGCATAGGAGGTGTGAAGTGCTATATTAATTTGCATTGGTGCATAGAATCATGTATTTAAGTTGTTAGAGGGTTGTTGCTTTATATTTGATTTGAGCATGTGTTATTCATAGGTTGAAATTGAATGCTAGCATGGATTTAAATGGTGGAGTATATATAGGAATATATAGGGATTGATGCATGTGATATGTGGTAAATTCTATTAATAATTGAGTGATGGTATGATCTTAACTATGAACCCATTGGGTATATGAATGTGTTCAATTGTGATTTAGTCATGCTAATATGAATGGATAAGTGTGGTTGATGTTTTGGATTGCTTGTGGATTGTGTTGGTTCATTGAGAACATGTCCAAAGTGCCAAAAACCAGTAGCCTTAACTTTATTGGTATGGCGCCTAGCGGCGTGGGGCGAGTCATTAGACGATAGCGGCCAAACAAAGGCCACTGGGATCGCGCAGTGCCTGGGGGCAAGGGTGGTTCCGCCAGGCGGCTACTGTCATACAATGGTTTTGTTTTTGTCTGGCACCTAGCGGAGAGATGGTTCCACCAGGTGGTTTACGTTGTGATTTCGCTTGGCGACGCTTAGGCCGCGTCAGGCGATAGCGCTGAGGGCATTGTAGGTTCATGGTGTTTGTGATGTTAAGGTTGGACCAGGAAATGCTTGTTTGTGTCATGAGCGGGTAGGTTCATGGTTGGTTGTGAACACGTGATAATATGAGCGGGGAGGTTCATATTATGAGGCTCTCGCATGAGGATACGAGCGAGGAGGTTCGTATGTCCCGTGCTCACACTTGAGGGATGCTGCGAGTGGGGAGGTTTGTAGCTGTTGGATAACGTGTGCTGGACTACGGGCGGGGAGGTCCGTAGAGTTAGACTACGGGCAAGGAGGTTCGTAGAGGCAAGACCACAAGTGGGCAGGTTCGTGGAAGCATCATATATCTTGGGTCCATGGTCGAGTAATTGGTTAGTGATTTGGATGTGCATGGTCTACGAGGCTTTGGGTGAAACCTTAAGGATGAGCTTTGCTGTAACATTCCTTGAGTTGTGGCTCGGAATGGTATCCTTTGAGTTGTGGCTCGGGATATTGGGTAAACATGTGGCATTCCTTGAGTTGTGGCTCAGGATGGTGGATGGAAACAAGCAATCCTTGAGTTGTGGCTTGGAATGGTGAGTGTTATCGATGTGAGTGTGCGTGTTGTGGCTCACACAGATGGGTCCAGGAAGATTGCCCTCTTCGGCATTAGCCGGCAAGTTTGGTAGTCTTGGGACAGATATGAACTATGGTCTGTATTGGGAACTCGACTTGGCGTTACAGAGTGTGGTCCGTAGCAGGTTTCTCGCACGTGTTCTACAAGTTGTGGCTTGTAGGTAGAGGCAGCAAAGGGTATCTTGAGGTTATCATCTAAAGACGTAGAACATGGATAGCATGGTGGTGGCCGTGTGGCATGAAATCAGAGGATAGAGTTCCTTTGATGAGTGTATTTTAAATTGTATATATAATTTTATTTTGTTAGCTCATCCTACCTTCTTGTGTTTGGCGATGATCGTGTAATGTGTTACACAGGAGCAGATGATGTTATAGGTGGTGTTAGTGAGGCATAACATCAGAGAAAGGGTCAGCTAGGAAAAACTTTTACTGGAGTTTTATCATTATTGTTTTTATGAACTTTGTAAACAGTGTTTTATTGATTTGTGAATTTGGATATTGTATTGGAGCTTTATAAATTATGGATTTTTGGATAACTTCCGATGTAATAAATGTTTTAAAATTTCCAGCGTTTTTTGGAAGTGAAGTATAATAAATGAGGGTTTTCATCATATTTCTTAATTTTATTATTTAAATTAGTAATATTTGGTCGGGATGTTACACTATTGGCCCTCACATAGCCAATTAGGACTCTTTGCAATTAAAATTTCTCCATCAAGGCAAGTTTATTACCTTACAGGGTGACGTGAGCCAACTTCCTTCCTAAGCTCATCTTCATCATATTAGAAGAATGTTGCATACGGATTCCATAGCAGAAATTTTCAGTATGCAAATGGTGGAATCAAATTCTCCTCCAACACCCTTGTTGGAATTGTCGGCTAACATGGAACTTGAACTAGCAATATTACTTAATTCTTTTAGTTCCCTTTTCAGTACCCCTACTTCCTTGCCACCTCCGAGAACACATGATCACACTATTTCCTTGGTTGAAGGGTCTGGTCCTAGTAACAAAATTATAGTATAATAATGAGTTAGAAAATAAAAAATAATCATATAAAATATATCAAAATAATATTTTACATGATAAAAATAAGGTTTAATTACTCGAAACATACCTAGTTTGGTTTCAAAATTTCAAAATGGTACCCACTTTTAAGTTTGTCTCAATTTAGTACCCAAATTCGTAATGTGTATCAATGTAGTACCCTCCGTTAAGTTTTCGCAAACGCTGTTAAGTACCTTGCCACGTGTCAGCCTCTAATTTTTAAAATTTTTTTTTAATTTTTTTTTGAATTTTTAAAAAAATAAAAAATTTGCCACGTGTCAAATCCTTGATGTGACACATGGCATAGTTAGTGACATATGGCATAGTCAATGACACGTGGCATAGTCATGACACGTGGCAAGGTACTGTTATTGGTATGAACCTTCTTGATACAGACCCACTCCTTAAAAGTTTAGAAAAAGGAAACAAAGAAGGAAAAACACACTGATGTATTTATTATACTGTAAACGAAAACGTGAAATAGAAGGATAACAAATCCCACCCAGAGCTACGCTCCTCTCTAGAGCAACACCAATGGTTCCTCTCCTTTCTTAGCCAAAAAACACCTTTGTCCCCACACTTTGCAAAACTGAATATCAAATAGAATCTCCCCCATTCCCCTCCTAATTTCTCTCTCCTCTAACTACCTGCCACCTCAACCCTTGGATCTTTTTTCTCATATACATTTTTCCCCACCGTGCCTTGGTACCATCGTGGTCTTGAGGTTGAGGGAGCCCACTCATTCTTTGGGCCTTATCAATACTCTCCTCTTGAAGAATTGTCTTGTCCTTAAGACTAAATTCAAGAAATTGACTTATAATTGAAACTTCATCTTCCCATGTAGCCTCCTCTGTCATTTTTTTGCATCCAATGGATGAGCCATTGATTAATTTGTTCTCCCTTCTTCATAACACTGTAGGAAGCTAGAATCGATAACGATTCAATTATTTCAGCATCATCATCCTCTAACCCAGTAGGTAATTCTTCCTTTGTCTTATAGTCCCCCACCGCTTTCTTGAGGAGGGACACATGAAAAACAGGATGTATCCTTGATGATGGAGGCAACTTTAAATGATAAGCAACCTCACTTATCCTTTCCATAATTTGAAAAGGACCATAATACCTAGCACTTAGCTTCGGGCATATCCTGGCCACCACCGAATTCTGTCTATGTGGCTTGAGCTTCAAAAATACCATTTCTCCTACCAAGAAGCTTATATTTGTTCTATGTTTATCAGCTTGAGCCTTGATTCGACCTTGAGCTCTCAACAAATGATTCTTTAGTTTCTTTAAAGCCTTATCCTGATCCAATAACTCCCTCTGCACTGCTTCCACTATGACTTCCCCTGGTACACTCCGCACAATTAGGGGAGGCCCACGTCTGTACATCGCTTCAAATGGGGTAGTACCTGTTGACTCATGATATGGCGTGTTGAACCAATATTCTGCCCATAGAAGCCATAAAGCCCACCCTTTCGGTTGGTCAGTTATGAAACAACGTAAAATATGTTTCCAAACAGCGATTAACGACCTCGGTCTGCCCATATGATTGGGGATGGTATGCGGTACTTATTTGCAATGTTGTTCCTTGCATCCTGAAATATTCTTTCCAAAATCCGCTCATAAATACTGAATCCCTGTTACTAACAATAGAATTTAGGAGGCCGTGGAGTCTTACCACCTCTCTTAAAAAAATTTCTGCTATTCCCCTAGTTGTATACGGATGTTTCAAGGGCATAAAATGGTTGTACTTTGTTAATCTATCCACAACGACTATAATGGCTTCGAACCCTCTTAACAATGGTAAGCCGGTGATAAATCAAGGCTGATGTCCTCAAATAATTTAGGAATCCATGAGGACTTTTCATCAATGACTAATATGTCCTTAAATAGTAACACTCCTTGCTTGTATGTAAATCCAAGATAGGCTTTTGTTCCCCTTTGCAATTTTGGTATTATTTTTTTCCATTTATCACTGTCATGCACCTTTATTAATGCTTGATAACCCAACCAAACAGGAATATAAATCATACTATTCAATTCCAATCCTTCTTTGCTTCTCGAGAGAGCATCTGCACCTTTGTTCTCTTGTCCTGGTTTATAAATAATCTCAAAATTGTACCCCAATAATTTGGCCACCCAATTTTATTGATCCCCATTAGTTATCCTTTGTTGTAACAATTGTTTCAAGCTCTTTTGATAAGAAAATACCTTAAATGCCCTCCCTAGCAAGTAAGGCCTCTAGTGTTGGATAGCTAGAACCAATGCCATCAACTCCTTCTCACAGGCAGACTTAGATAAGTTTCTTGACCCCAAGACTTTGCTATAGTAAGCCACTGGTTGACGATTTTGCATTAGGATGGCTCCAATTCCAGTCTCGAATGCATCACATTCTAATTCAAATTCTTTCTCTAAATTGGGTAGCCTTAATACTAGTGCAGTTGTAATTTTTTTCTTCAACTCTTCGAAAGCTCTCTAGGCACTTTCATTCCACATGAACCCATCTTTCTTTGTTAATTCTGTGAAGGGCTTTGCAGTTTTCCCATAATCTTTAATAAACTTTCCATAGTACCGTGTGAGGCCTAAAAACCCACGCACTCCTTTCATGTTTTTCGGTACAGGCCAATCAATAACACTGCTAATTTTGGAAGGATCGACTGATACCCCTTCAATCAAAATCACATGCCCGAGATATTCCACACTTTCCAGCCCAAACTTGTATTTCTATTTATTATCAAATAATTGATGTTGTCTCAATATTCCCAAAACAGTAGCCAGTGTTGCATATGTTTCTCCCATCCCTTGCTATATACAAGTATGTCATCAAAAAATACCAATACTCCGTTTCACAGAAAGGATCTAAACACTTCATTCATTAGGGATTGAAATGTAGAAGGAGCATTCATAAGCCCAAAGGGCATTACGAGATATTTATAATGACCTTCATGGGTTCTAAATGCGGTTTTAGGAATATCCTCAACTTTCATACGCACTTGGTGATATCCCGATTTCAACTCCAGTTTGGAGAAATACTTTGCTCTGTTTAACTCATCCAATAATTCTTCAATAAATGGTATGGGAAACTTATCAGGGATTGTAGCTTTATTCAAAGCTTTGTAATCCACACACATTCTCCACTAGTTGTTCTTCTTCTTCACTAGTATCACTGGACTTGTGTAACATCCCATCAGGATATTACGAATTTTAAATAAAAAGTAGAAATATAAAATTATATTATATCGCATTTATGAATAATCCTCATTTCCCAAAACACGAAAAATTTAAAACTTTATTAATTTACTAAAACATCCATAATTACAAAACTGCAAGTTTAGTCAAAATAGGCCATGAGCCTTTACAACTTATTTCAAATAGAAGAAAGAAAACATAAACATAAAGATCCCATGATATCCCCGCTCCGTGGCTAAGCCTCACCATCACCACCTGCATCAACAACATCTGCTCACGTGTACCGTGTACACGATCATCGCACAAACACAAGCAGATAGGGTGAGCTTAACAATTAAAACATACAAAACTTGTATACACATATACAGCAGATATATATAAACAACACAATCATCCCAGAGAGTTTCCATTCTTTTAATTCTCATCACCTGGCCACCACCAGATCATTCGTGTTCTACCTCTTTTAGAGATTACCCCAAGGTAATTTGCTGCCAAACCTATCGGCCACAACCGACAGAGCACGTACGGGAAACCATTGCTAGGGATCATACACCGCAATGCCAGGTGGAGTTCCCAAATACAAGATACGTTGTATTGTCCCAAGACTACCAAACTCGTTAGCTATTTACTGAGGAGGGCAATCTATTTGGACCCACCCGTACTGGCCATAACCAGCACACTCACACCGGCAACACTCGCCAACCCGAGCTCAACTCGAGGGTTCCTCGTGTTCATCCACCATCCCGAGCTCAACTCGAGGAATGCTACGTGCTTAACCCTTATCCCGAGCTCAACTCAAGGGATACGTTCCGAGCTCAACTCAAGGAACCTAGCAATCTTACCTTTGAAGCAACACCAAAAGCCTTGTAGATCACGCCTAAAAAGTTCAACAACTAGGACTTACAGCAGCCAAATCGCCTAGCGGGGGACACGTACCGCTAGGCGCTAGTAACTTCCAAACCGCCTGGCAGGGGACACGTACCACTAGGCGCCAAGCGCCTAAGAACTCTCAAACACAGTAGCAACCGCCAGGCAGACAGCCCGCACCGTCAGGCGCCAACGCTCCAAGAACCCATTGTTTATGTCTTTATCGCCTGGCGGGTTGACCCTCGCCGCCAGGCGCCACGAACTCCCAGTCCTTTCTGCACTGACTCTATCGCCTGGCGGGTTGCACATTA
>Ga0209389_1004437_pt1 | contig 11683 bp, 10 predicted proteins | sample CowpearedBW_FD_187526 | JGI IMG/M metagenome (GOLD analysis project Ga0209389, IMG submission 187526) | Root nodule microbial communities of legume samples collected from California, USA - Cow pea red BW (SPAdes) (version 2) | ecosystem: Host-associated > Plants > Roots > Nodule | place: USA... | reverse complement strand
ATATATATAATGTTATAAGTTTTAATAACTAAAATATCCATTTTCCCGCTGTTTGAAATATTCTCATCTATATATTTATAAAGAAACACAACCAGTTTATCTGTATTCATTTAATCAGTTCCTTATCAGTTTATACCATGCCAATGACATAAATAACTAAAGCGGAACAGTAATATAATTTGTGTGTGGAGTTCCAAAGTTAGGCAATTCTATATTCACAAAGATTTATCATTCGATAGGTGTATCATAATAATTAAGATTATTTAACGTATACTGCTACGAATAACAACATATTGCGAACAGGGAATTCATGTGTAAAATATGTGGAATTTGATGAAAACACACATGATTATAATATCAGCTATGTATGTAGCTAGTCCACAGAATAAACCCAAGTGTCAAAACATTAACATATCTATTTACCATAAACACAAGGAGTTTTTAATTCAACAGTGATTTTTAATGGAGACACTTAGTGACGTCTTGATGAGTCAGGTCTTGATTAATTAGTTAGTTAAGTGAATATTGACACGTGTATTATTTGATTTGTAATTATATATGATAATGGAAAGGAGAGAGAAGATGGTTCAGAGATCGATATCGAGTTTTTATGATTATATTGCAATTCAGAGTTTTAATTTGTGATAATACCTTCTAACTCTCTGATTAATGGGACTTTGGTGTTGGACACGTCACTGGAATTGATTTATGGAAAGAGATAGGAAGAAGAATTAAGAGGTTTAGAGGGAGGTGGGAAATGCATTAAGTGAGTTGATTGGTTGAATGACTGTGTGTATGAGAGTAAACAAATGGCTACAAAACCTTCAGCTTCAAATATTCTAATCACTCGTGTCTTTTCCTCCTCTGCCCCACCTCTTTTTGTTCACGAACAGACCCACCACAATTATTATCATGCCCACCGACGACACTGCAATATTCCTGTGTCGTTTTGTTGCTTACCCTCGATGTTAGGTTAGAACAAAGAAAAAACCTAAATTATCCACAAAAAAACTTCTCACTTTGTTTTTCTGTATCATCGTCGTATCTGGGCCTATTACACTTTTTTTTTTCCTTTTCTCTATTTATACATTTCAACACTCATACTATAAAATTTATGCATAGAGCTTTTAATTTTTTTTTTTCATCAAGTCAAATTTTACATATTACACCGACTTTTTATCGTACAATCACCATATGATAAAGTTAGCTAAGGAACCGTTAATTCTATAATTTATTTTGAAATATAACAGACTTAATAATTAATATTCCATGTATATATACACATGCTGACCAACATAAAAAATCATGTTAAAATAAAAATATAGAACTTCTGTTGTCTATTTTTTATAAATCACAAAGCGTACATTTCCCTTCAAACAAATGACAAAATCTTGAAGGTGAACATGTATGTATGATTGTCGTAGAACTTTGACTACGTGTTGTGTTGAAGCGGTCGGATTGTATGCACACGTGATCCTTGTTTGGATACGTATAGTTCATTTTTCCACTTCACTGAATCAGAGGGAATCAGTTTGTCTCCTTCTGTTTCTATATTTTTTTTTTCTTTTTCCAAATAGCAGAAGAACTAACTGAGAAATAAGATTATGTGAAGCGTAAGTTTTTCTAGCATTCAATTCTGACTTTCATCTTTGCTTTGCATGAATGGTGTCAATCAAAAACTAAATTCAAGCCGCGTTATAAATGAGTACCAGATTCCGACACCTTGTATTAATGAATAATACTTTCAAACTTTTAAATATTGCTTTTTTCATATAAATTTGCTGAATGTAAAATTGAAAATTTTCATATATTTGATTGTAATTTTAGAGAATTGAGAGGACCATCCATCTCAATTGGTGTAGTTGACTGTAATATAGAAGCACACACGAAATTTAAAATAGAATTACTTAACATGTAATTTTTATGAAAAATTGCAAATCTTCACTGCTATTCAATTTCTCACATACTCAAGTAGCATTATGATGACAATTTTAAAAACAACTATCTATAATCGTTCTGATCTTCATATTACTGGCTCCAAAGAGAGAGTTCCGTGAATACCGATTGAAAAATCAAGAAATTCAACATTGGATATAATTTGGTTTTAACCCGTCACAATGATTACAGTCTGAAATTTGGTGAACCTAAAAAATAATGCAGTGTTGGAATTTAGCTATAGTGCATGTAGAATGTTGAATTATATGGCGTGCCGTCTGGCGCGGGGTGGTGCCAAGCATTTAGAAGCCGGCACCGACGAACAGTGAACGAGACAGGATGTGGGTAAACTGTATGACAAATTGCTTCAGATAAGATCTGAATTGTCTCTAATTGGATGGCCCCAAATGCTTTCTAACTAATGAAAACGAATGAACTTCTCCGCGCCTAAATCTCGCACAAAAACAATAGGCAACAAGAATCCTCACCAACCACCAAAATAGAATAGTTAGGAGCAAAAGTAACCAAAATGGTTTATGTGGACGCACCTTCTTCGGACCCTCTTCCCATATATTTTGGTGGGGTCTTCAGGCCAAACAAAAATTATTTGTTGCTTGCCAAATTCAATGAAAGGAAAACAAAAGAAAACTTATTATGCAATAAATTAAACAAGAAATAATGTATGTAAAAGTTGAATTTGGAAAAGAGCTCTGTAGTTGTGCCTTGGCAACAAATCAAAATAGTCATCATATTCACCGATGTTACCAAACCTAAAGCCTTTTTTTTTCTTTTCGATAGGGGAAGTTGTTACCAGCTATTATAACAAAGTTTGTGATCGATTCTTACCCTCCGGGGAAAGATACAAATGTGCAATCATATTTGATTGTTTCGCCAACGTGTCCATTATATGAATTAAATATTGTTCCCACAACTAACCCAGATTTTCAAATGGATGGTTCAGTTATTTTTATCTCAACAATTTGAAAAGGGTCACTTTAGTATGCTAACAAATTAATTGTTTTCCGTGATTAGGAGAATCATATATTTGCTTTTCAATGCCTTTATTTCTGGTCAAAAAGGTTTGTCCCCCAACTTACATGTAAACCCATTTTTAATTTAATTTCGTGGATTAGTATATACAATACATGATTACATACTTGTTCTAAGTAAGACTATACTGAGAAAAGAAAACAAAGATATGTCAATTGCACACAATTGCGTAATAGTTTACACCCAAGTTTTTCATGCTTCAAATTTAAGTTTCACAGCTACCAGCATCTACACTATGACTGTTTCAAAGTCAGTGTATATAAATATACCTACCAACCGTAAACCACACATAAGTTTTCTACAATTTACTTTATTTTAATCAATTTAATAGAGGATTAAAAAGAGATGACTAATTAAGCCTTCAATATTGTACTTTTGATGTTAATTTCTTTTGAAATTACTTTTTTAGATGATTTATACTGTAAGATCATTCTGAGATTTGAATTCTCTGTTGGATCGTGTTATCATTTCTTTAAAATACAATGATATATACTAGTTTAGATGTTTTAAAAAATACATGAAAAAGGTAACATATTTATCCAATTTTTATTTCAATGTAAGAGTTTGTGATACCCATTATTTAATTAATGTTTTATTAAAGTTTTTTGCAGCGATATATATTTTTAAGAAAGAACAACAATTTTTTTATCCTCATGGCCAACAAAGTTATTTAAAACATTTAATAAATAAATCTAATATGATTTAAGTATTAATTTTGTCAAGACTGTATCATTTTTAAATTCTAATATTAAATAGGAAAATGTTGAGAAAAGAGATTTCATGTTAAGTGTTTAAAAAAACAGTTATAAAATTAATTATTAGAAAAACACATGTGGAGACACAACTGACTATTCTTCCATTAAAGTATTCGTGTATTTAGATTGATGTGTGAGTTTTATATTGAAGTCACACATGAAAAATGTAATAGTTGTTTATGAGAGTTTTAGTTTGATATGGATAAATTGTTTTACAAACTTTGAACCAAACACGCATTTAGTCCTTAAGAAGCTATTATAGATATAATTTTTTATGGGACATTCTTTTAATATGTTTATTAAAGTAAGGCACTTTCTATTTCAACGTTAGGACAAATCCTTAATCATTAACCATTTTTTTAAACATCAGCATGGTTCCGGCATAACTAAAAGGAAACCACAACATTGTAATTTATTTCACCACTATTATTTTACAAAACATAATTGAAACAGTGGATATTTTAGGATTCCAAACTTGTGATCCAGGGGAAGAGATAAACCTTTCAATAAAGCTAATCTAAGTTTTCAATTCCAGTGAGCCGCCTCAGAGATTGTCTTTCTTATAAATAGTCAGAAAGTTAATTAATTCATTCAGTTTTTAATAAAAGTGTTTTGACACAGATTTATGTTGGAAATTAGTTTAAGTACACTTATCAATCGTATTTAATAATTTAAAACAAAAAGAGGGACTATCTTCTTGTTTTTGATTATGGTTCCAGTTCAACGAGAGGAACTAACAAACTACTTAAACCACAGCATTTTTAAGGAATATTCCTGCTAGTTGTAAGATGTTAACAACTTAATAGAATACTTCTAAAAACGTTTGATTTATCAACTCCATATTACAATTTTCAATTTTTAATTTTGTGGGATTAAAATTATGTATATCTTAATTAGTAAAAAGAATTTTTGACTCCTAAAATACATATAGATAGCTCATCGAAAAAGGCGAGAGTGGGGACTTAAATATAAAACTTGTTAGATATTGTTCAATCGTTTTCTCGGCGTTTATAAAAATTCCTTCTTCTTTTATGTCAAGTGGTTTCGCTATTATCTTTTTTTTCTTTTGCAGTTTTCGTTTTATATCAAGATTTATTTTTCCCTCTCAAGCATAACCTTTAATTATTTTACTTTTCATATTCATATTAAAAATAAATAGTTTGTATACAAATTAATTACAACAGACGCAAGAAATAGTAGGTATTTGTTTTTGAAGAAAAAACAAGGTGGAACTGCTCCTTGATAAGACGATTTGTTATACTCTGATCATATTTTTATTTTTATGCATCCTTATATAAAACGTCAAAGATGTTTACTTCTATTTGGTCCTAATGATAGCGGTATTAGACTCAATTATTATGATCCAAAAAAAGTTTTCCTCTTAAATTTGAATTTAATCAATTTAGGGTGGGCCCTTGAGATGGATTGAGGGTACATTTTAACCAATTGATTCTAACAGATAATGCAAGACCAAATTAACTCTGCAAATTACAATAATAAATTTTCTGCATTAGTGACATACCACAGTTATACTTACGTTGTGATTAAAAGTTACTGCTTTGTGTTAAAATAGACAATTAAATCCCACGGATGCAATACCATGAGCTGTAAATTTTTAAGCTCTGTTACCCTCTCCGCACGTCTGATTGGACTTCCATTTTTTTCTTTTCTTTTTAATTCTGTTAAGAAGCATGTAGTAAGATTTTGAAGGAATTGTAAAATTTGTCAAATAAAATACAGTGTGCTCAATGTAAACAAATGAAGTTTACATTAAATAATTGAATCTGTCTCATCTTAGTACAACTTTGTTCTTAATGTAACATAAAAAACTGACATTAATTAAGTGAAACTGTGCCAAACTCAAACGATCTTTTTCTAATAACTTGGCACACTTTACTAATGATAGTAATTTTTTAAAAATGTACACCGATACGATAATTTCAGTGTTGAATTGCACCATTTAATAGAAAACTATCTTTAGTTGTTAAAAATTTAAAATTGAAAGAGTGAAAAAGTGATTTTATTTTTCAATATATTTAACATTGTATTTTTAATTCCTTTACTATGTATTGTAAGAAGTTGGTTAACGGGACCCTGTTTAATTCACAATCCGCGAGGTATATACTTTTTATGGTTAAAAATTAAATTTGACTCTTTTTGTGGCAGCATCATATCCTGTGAAGAACAGGAGATCTAAGCTAAAATTTGTGGCTTTATATTTTTTTAAAGCAATTGAAGATAGCATGAAGAAGAGAAGATTGTAATGATACAAATTCATGCGTGAGTTACTATTGTTTTGAATCGACAACACTTGGCAATGTGTCTCCAAAGCCTGAAAAAGAACTCAAGTAGGTTTCTTGGAAGCCACTCTTGAAGGCTTCTAGGACCTTTATATATATCCACCCACAAACGACACGTCTTACATAAACTCCACTTCATTGTTTCATTTTCATAACCTTGTCTAATTTCTCTCAGCTTCTTTGCATACGTGCAGTTGTTTCTGTGAAACTCCTATTTACTGTATTTCAGACTCATCTTCAAGCATGGAAGGGAAAGCCAAGGACAAGGTGGATTTTGATTTGGGTTGCGGTTTGGTGGGGAGAATTTTCCACCTCAAAACCAGTAACAGGACAAGAAAATCCTCTGTTCATTCACTGCCCTTGAAGCCTTGCAACGCTGCACAACAGAGAGACCAGGCCAAAAACGAGTTCAAACCCCCTCTAAACCATGAACCCAAGGTTCCACGAGATACCGCCAATGGAATCAATCCTACACTGAAAGGGGAGCAGAATCCTGCCAGAAAGAGTACCTCTAGTCACCGTGCACCTTCTGCATACCGAAACATTCCAAATGGGAGACCCTCAGACGCTGCAAGAACCTCAATTCAACAAAACCATGACCCAAATGAGGAAAGTAAGAACTCTGGTAATTCTCTGGAACTTGCAAGGATAAGCACAGGTGGTAGTCATCATCAGAACAACGAGACCAAATCCCCAGCCAAAGATTTTGTGTTACCGATCACTGGGAATTTGCTTGTGAATAACAGCCCCAGAACTAGTGTTACCAAGAGCAAGGAGTTGAACTCCATGTCCGGTTCCTCTCCTTACAGTAGTAACGGCAACAAAGGCGTGATGGGGAATATCATGAGGAAGAACAGCGATGAACTTCTGCAGTTTCGGAGTCCAAGGAACAACAGAGCGGACCCTGAGGTGATGAAGTCCATGGGGAATGAAGCTTACAAGCTAGGAAGATTTGAAGAGGCTTTGATTCTGTATGACAGAGCCATTGCTCTTGACTCCAATAAGGCAACGTATCACTGCAATAAGAGCGCAGCTTTGATCGGTTTGGGAAGGTTTCTGCAGGCAATTGTTGAGTGCCAGGAAGCTATCAGACTGGAGCCTTCTTATAGCAGAGCCCACAACCGTTTGGCAACAATTTATTTCAGGTACTCAACGATAATAATGATGATGGTGTTGGTGTTGGTAATATGCTTCATTCAATTGTTGAGACTCTAGATTATGCGGTGTTTGTTTTGTTGTTTATTACTTTTTCTTACAGAATTGATAATTTGATTGCAGACTGGGAGAAGCAGAAAAGGCACTGAACTGCAATGAAACAAGTCCATGTGTTGATTCCGTTCTCAGTTTACAAGCTCAGACTCTCCAAAATCACCTTAGCAAATGCACTGAAGCTCGGAAAGTCAAAGAATGGAAAGCTATACTGAAGGAAACACAGGCTGCAGTATCTTTAGGTGCTGATTCAGCTCCACAGGTTAGTTTCCTTGGTTAAACATTTTGTTATTGAGGTTTCTTTTGTACAACCATGTTTTCTACCACTTTATTTCCTATTTCATCAAATGTTTTTGGCTTTGTTTTTATATAAAAGGTTCTATAGTGATTGATTGATGAATAAAAGGCTGTGGTATGCCTTATGCTGATTGAAACCTGACTATGCATACCAGGTCTATTGTTTACAAACCGAAGCGTTGCTGAAGCTCCAAAGACATCAAGAGGCATACGCTACCTTCGAGAAAATGCCAAAATTTGACCTTGATAGTTGTAAGAAAATATTCGGCCCAGCTCGTACTGCTTACCTCATGATGATAGCTGCGCAAATTTACTTGGCAGCCGGCAGGTTCGTGAAAGTGCTTTATTTTGATGACGTTTATCCAATTATTCAATCATGGTTTTTGTATTTTACATTATATGTAAGCAAAACACACCAATTTTTTTTTTTTTTAAAAAAAGACCTATAAACATCCAAAAGCAAGCTAAATAAATAGTGAGAAGTTCCAACAATCGGGTTTCCCATTTTTTAATTCATTTTATAAAAGTTATGAGATAACGGTGAGTATATAGTTGGTACTTTATGTTTATATTGCAATCTCACTTGACCAAATTCTATATTAGACACAACAACATCAGAGAAAATCGTTACTTCTCCCTATTATTAGTATTCACCGATGATAGGTAATATAGGGAGTCTAACTAGTAATGAGTGAATGAAGCTAAGTTGTTTTGGTTGTTTTTGTGCCGACAGGTTTGAGGATGCTGTAACAACATCTGAGAAAGCAGGTAAACTAGATCCGAGTAGCTTTGAGGTGAATGCAGTGGTGAGGAGAGCCAGAGCAGTGACATCAGCCAGAATGAGTGGTAACTTACTCTTCAAGGCATCAAAATTCACGGAAGCATGCGGTGTGTACAATGAAGGACTAGAGCACGATCCATACAACTCAGTTCTGCTATGCAACAGGGCAGCATGTCGTTCGAAGCTAGGTCAATTTGAGAAAGCAATTGAAGATTGTAACGTGGCACTTGTTCTTCAGCCTAGTTATAGCAAGGCAAGGTTGAGGAGAGCAGATTGCAATGCCAAGGTGCTTTAATTTCTACTTCAATACTAACTTGTAGCATAAACTATTATACTTGTTTTCAGTTAATAATTATTTTCTTGTCATATAACAGTTGGAGCGATGGGAAGCTGCGATTCAAGACTATGAAATGCTATTAAGAGAAAAGCCAGGGGATGAGGAGGTGGCCAGAGCTCTGTTTGAGACTCAGCTTCAACTCAAGATGCTGCGTGGGGAAGATATTAAGGACTTGAAATTTGGCTCAAATTTGTTTTTCATCTCAAGCAATGATCGGTTTAGACACTACGTAACATCACCCGGTAAGTTGCATTAGACTGCGTCTTTTATGCAATTGCATTTGGCATTACAAATAACAAAAGTAATGGACAATTTGAACAGGGATGTCTGTGGTGCTGTTCTGCAACAAGACAACCCACAAACAAGTGTTGTTGGTGTTGGAGCAAACCTGCAAGAGATTCCCATCAGTTAATTTTCTTAAGGTGGGTAATTTTGAATGCTCTAGGCCTTGCTGATTGTGGTTTTGTTCACTCAAAAATTGAAATAGAGAATCCTGAACTCTCTCTAAAGGACTGTTAGTGATTTACATTTTCAGGTGGAGATTGAAGACCACCCGTACTTGGCAAAATCAGAAGGTGTGAACTGCATCCCGGCCTTTAAAATATACAAGAATGGATCAAGGGTGAAAGAAATTCCAGGCAACAACCACGAGTTGTTAGAAAAATTAGTTAAATTATACAGCAGTTGAAGATGATCACACTTCTTCAAATGAGAGAACATACACTGCAGGAAATGGGGAAGGTTAGATTTGTCAGAATGAAAAAAAGCAGCCCAGAATAAATCGAGCTACCTGCTTCATAAATTTGGTCACCTTGCTTACAGCCTGTAGAAAAAGTGTATAGGAAAAGCAATTCTTTGGGTTAGTAATTGATTTTTTGAATACTTCCATGAATGTCTGAGAAATCTTTAATTCTTCATATTCAGTGTATATTTGTTTGGGAAACCTAAACTGCTTTTTTCCTTGTTAAGTCATTTATTCTTTACAGGAGTGATTATTTAGGTTGTAATTTTAAGTTATGACAATATAGTAAAAGGAACACGATTGTTGTACATTATTATATGCAAACTTTTAGCATATTATACTTGTACATTATATATATGTTTGAATCAATTCTGTTCGAACATCAAAGCGATTAGTAGTTTCTGAACTAAAACATAAAATTTAATATTCAAGCGGTCAAAAGCTAGTTTTTATTTTTATTTTTTCTCCTTGCTTGCACCATTTGGTATCGAAAAATCTATAATGAGCCAAAGTGGAAATCTATTTTGGAAGAAGTGAAAGGAGAATCTGTTTACGATTTAACCTAAAGTTAAAAGGATAGCAACTTGGAAGGGATTCGTCAAATTTGTGAACAGCCTATTAGTGAAAATAAATTTGAAGTTAAAGTAATTCTTTTTAGGAAACTTGAATCCAAATTCAGATGTTAGTTTGTAGACCCAAACCTTGATGGTTAAGAAAACTGAGAGAGAAATGTAGGAGAAAAATAAAGAAGAGTGAAAGTATAATGATGAGTGTGGGTGGGGACAAACGAAAAAGATGAGTGAAAAGAGTAGTCGCAAATTGCGCCGTTGATAGTAAACTCATTCTGATATCATATCATATCAAACCTTGATTATTCTAATTAACGCCCCGTGTGTGCAAGTTAGGCCCACTAATGGTTAACACTTTTTTTTTTTTTAATTTCCATGGAAAAAAGTTGAATTAATTATAGTTCTTCTATATTTATTTATAAAATTCATTTTTTATTCCTGGATAATGTTCAATGGATCCTTTAATCCTCTACAAAAATTCGATATTGCTTTTACCATGGGTTTGATTTAGACGAAAACGGATTACATTGAATTTTAGAAAAAGAGAGAGACTAAGGGTCCTATTGCTCAACATTGACGATGCATGGTTAGAGGATTGAAAGCACATGAGATACAGAGAAAAAGACAAAACGGAACGTACAAAGAAATTGGAAGTACAAAGATGCCAAAGCAACGTTGGTGAATGAATTCTCTTCACTCTCATCGAAAACCAAGATAGACTCATCAACTGCACTCACTGGACCTTCCAGTACCTCTCATACAGAATCCAACTTTTTCAGTCCACTTTATTACCCAAAGTAGACAACCTTTAACTGTCAAACCTGATGCAGAAATAAGTAAAATCACGTGTGTGTACATAAAGGGTGCAACATGGCAAATTCATAATGTATATATAAACTTCTTCTTAAACAGTTGATTCATCGATTTGGAGCACAAAATGACATATTTACATATTCAAATCTTTCTTCTATCCCTTCTATTATTTGTTTATTTATTAGCTTAGCAACTAAACATACAAAAATTGGCAGTATTTATGATAAGGTTAACAGATTACTGACGTTATATCTTCAGATTCTTTCAGGCTACATGTTCAACGAGGATTTTTTCATGTTGTTTGATCAGCGGGAGAGAGGAGTAATGTTACTTAATGTATATAGAATGACATTTTGCAATATATAAGGAGGTGTATGTAGCGAATAAGGTGGTGCAGAAACAATATCCGTGAAAGAAAAAAAACATTTATAAGCCCACTGGCCTGCTCAAAAAAGGCCTGAATCCCAATTTCTCTTTACCTGGCCCGGGGTACAAAGCCCTACTTACTAGTTTTTCCCCTCTGCTGCTGCTACGCAGGACCAGGTTTTAGCCATTGGGTTTCTCGCAGAACATAGCAAACATTCTACTATGGCTGTGAGTAACTTCTTCTTGCTCCCTCTCTCGCTCATCTTCTTCTATGCATTTCATTCACATAACCCGCATCTCCATAACTGAGTAATTTCAATTTTCCCTTTGCTTCTGGCACTAAGCCCATGTTGGTTGAGTATAGAAGATCACAGTGTGTGATTGATTGTCTCTTATTTTCTAATTTGCTAAAGTTTCTCTTTTACCTCGTGTTTTGCAGACTATACCAGTTAATCCCAAGCCTTTCTTGAATAATTTGACCGGGAAACCAGTAATTGTGAAACTCAAGTGGGGAATGGAGTACAAGGGT
>Ga0209389_1004435_pt1 | contig 11683 bp, 9 predicted proteins | sample CowpearedBW_FD_187526 | JGI IMG/M metagenome (GOLD analysis project Ga0209389, IMG submission 187526) | Root nodule microbial communities of legume samples collected from California, USA - Cow pea red BW (SPAdes) (version 2) | ecosystem: Host-associated > Plants > Roots > Nodule | place: USA... | reverse complement strand
TTTTTTCTGATTTTTTTTTTTTTTCTGATCTAATCAATTTTGTTATCTGTTTTTACTGATATCAGTTGCACCAACCTGTTTTGGATGATGTTAATAGACGAACAAGTTAGGCATCAGTTTTTGAAACATACTCACACACTATTTTTATATGTGTCGGTGTCGGTGTTTGATGAAGACTCTGAAGTACTATTAAATAAACTCATTACACATGTATAGGAATTTAAAAGGCCAAATCTGGTATTCTGCATGCTCTGACAACTTAACCGACTAAAACAATAATGTTATTTCAAATAATGCTTCTCAATTTTAAATCAATATAACTGAAGACACGTTCTCGTGTATTCTGCATAACATGTTTTTTCTCAGATAAGAGAAGTGAGAAGGTATCGAATGAAACTTGGGTCTGCAAGTAACATAACACTGTCTTAAGTATTTGTGCAACAAGAATTTGGTTCTCTGGGAGTAAAGAAAAAACTACATATTGGTGAGTCGTATTTGGTACATACAAGGTTATTTTGGATGCTATTGAATATCTCACAGCAATGATTGACTCATCAGTGAATGAGTTGTTGAACTACATCAAACTGCTGCAGACGTGAGTTGAACATAAACATTTGAAATAGGAGAAGTAGGACATACTTTGTTTCTTCCTGTTCTTTTCTTGACCTACTTCAAACTGAAAGCAAAGCATCTTCGTTTGAAAACAACAACCAGAGGAAATAGGACACGAGTTGTTACTCATCCTATGGCAGTATCTGATGCACAACCCTTCACTTTTGGACATCATTAATATAATTCTAAGGGCTCCTTTTCCGTCGCTGTATCATATTTTCAATAAATTTATTAGGGGTTGTTAATCCTTTTACTTTTTGGATCCCACCTTGTTTTGGCTTTTACACTGTGAAGTTGGATAAAAGAGTTTGAAAGAGTGATGATGAAGGTTAAGGAGGGAGATTTTGGGAGAACTGAGGAGAACATGGCCTCGATGTTTTCAGCAGTTTGCTTTTGAACTAAAATGAATTCACACTTACATACATGTTTGTGTTTTCTTGAAGCTTACCACTTTTGTAGCTTTTCTTCCCTATTGTCTTAACTTGGAAAAAAAGGCATGTGCCCACCATCAGACCAAATTAATCTTAAAATATCACAAAGGATTCCTTAGCTTTTACTTTTCTGCAATATAAAGATAGTACTAATTTGAAGATTTGGTTTTTAAAAAGGTATTAGCTATTAATTAGCTTCGACGATTGTGATTTATGTTAGGTTCATGTTGTGTCGAAAACAACTAGTTGAATGACTAGACAGAGATAGTAAAGTAGTCTTCAAAGAAGTTTTATCTTCAACTCATAACGGAAGAGAAGAGGCTTATGTAGTTGCACACCAACCAGAAAGATGAAATATCCATGATCACCATGACATGAGGGAAGAGTTTCAGCTAATCGACCCAAATGTTTAATTGGTTTAAGCTCTATAACTTAATTAAATTTTATGTTCATACAATTTTTTTTCTAAGTAATACTATACCTAACGCATACATACAATTTACTCTTTCTCCTATTCCTATTACTTGAAAAATTAATCTCATTGTTGGGGATCCTAATATTATAATAACTATAAATATATTTAACTTCATATTTAATTATATAACCATTGACTTAATAGTTTCTAGACTCTCTGGTGGGGTCAACACATAATCCAACCAGCGTTACCCTCTACCAAGAAAAAGAAAGATGGGTCTCTGACCAATCAATGATAAAAAAATAGAAGCTTGCAATCTGAAAATAACATTGTGTCTACCAAAGAGCCTGAACCAAACCACACCACACCACACCACCCTTTTCATTCAACTGATTCGGACTAGGACCAACCCTGAAGGCTTTGAGATCACTCCTCTCTATCAGTTATTATCTGAAAAGGAGGGAGAGAGGTTCAAAGTGGTTGCAAATGGATTATAGCGATTAAAAAATTCAGAAAACGAAGAACTTGAGAAAGACAACCATCCTTCACTTCACCAATACAGCACCTTCTTCCATCCCAGTTTCTGCAAAGAAAACACCCTTTCACCCACCCCAATTAAACAAACACAACCTAATACTAAAAAATATAGTGAGTTATTCCAAAAAATTCTCTATCTCAATGTTGTTCATTTCTTTCTCTATATTTCCCACCCTTTCCCCCTCTTCCCTGCACTTCCTCAAGCTAAAGCCTTGTCTTGTTCACTCTTTCTCTCTACCATGCAGCCCCCTCGGCGCAAGAACAATCCTCCAAACTCAGAAACCGCAACAACAATGAAAGGCAAAAGAAACAGCAGCGTTAGCATCTCCATTTTCGTGGTGGTGTTCACCATATTCCTCTTTGGGGTCTTCATTTACAACGAGGACGTTAAGTCAATGGCTGAGTTCACGTTCTTGAGGCCCAAGCCTGTCCAAGAACCGAAACCGGAACGAGAAGAAACGGTTTCCAAGAATTCAAGAACTCAACTTGAGAAAAACCAGGTCGAGGATTCCGAGGAAAATCGAGAACCGATTGATTTGAAAGCTGCTGTGGCAGAAGAGAAGATGGTGGAAGAGTATGACGAAGAAAAAGAAGATGTCGTATTGCCTCCAGAAGACTGTGACTTGTTTACTGGGGAATGGGTTCTTGACAACGTGACACACCCTTTGTACAAAGAAGACCAATGCGAATTCCTCACTTCACAAGTCACTTGCATGAGGAATGGAAGACGCGATTCTCTCTATCAGAATTGGAGATGGCAGCCCAGAGATTGCTCTTTGCCCAAGTACACTTTGGTTCCTCAACTTTCTCTTTTCTTATTTCTCTTTTCTTATTTCTCTTTTCTTTTCTGGTAATTTTGCTATCAATTGATTAAATTTGTATAAATTTGTCAAGGTTCAAACCGAGACTTTTGCTTGAAAAGCTCAGAGGGAAGAGGCTTATGTTTGTTGGAGACTCGTTGAATAGGAACCAATGGGAATCAATGATTTGTTTGGTCCAATCTGCTGTTCCTCAAGGCAAAAAGAGCTTGAACAAGAATGGTTCTCTTTCTATCTTCGCAATTGAGGTTTGTGTTTATTCTTCTCTTTATTTCTTTTTCCTGATTCTCTGCTGAAAAATTTGTCTACTCTGGTTTTGAATATGATAAAGATAAGGAAAAAGGTAGGAGAGATATGACTGGTCAGTTTTTGTCGGCATAATTTGACATAATGATTAATCAAGGGCATAATAACAGGCTACTAAAGTGCTCCTCTGGATTAACTATGATTCTTACTGCGTAAATTATTGACTAAATTGCCATCAGCATCATGTTGTGCAGCACACTGATTAATTATTTGATTTGACCACTTCTAATCATTATCTTGGCTTTTTAGTCTTTTTAACTTTGGAATACTGCGCCAATCACGCCGGTAGTTAAGGAATTTCATACATAATTGTTCATATGATATAGATTTGGTTTGTGCAGGATTTCAATGCTACGGTTGAGTTCTACTGGGCACCATTCCTTGTGGAGTCAAACTCAGATGATCCAAAAATGCACAGCATATTGAACCGTATAATCATGCCGGAATCCATTGAAAAGCATGCTGTGAACTGGAAAAATGTGGATTATCTTATCTTTAACACTTACATATGGTGGATGAATACCGCCACCATGAAAGTCTTGTAAGCACCACACATATTAATTCACTATAGTCCAATCCTATATTCGATCATGCATAGTATCTTATTTTTGAAGAAAAAAAAATGCATTAGACTTATAAGTGTTTATGTTTGTTGGGTGTATTGCAAAAGACGAGGATCGTTTGATGAAGGATCCACGGAGTACGATGAAGTCCCTCGCCCAATTGCATATGGCAGAGTCCTGAACACGTGGTCCAAATGGGTGGAAGACAACATTGATCCAAATCGCACCAAAGTTTTCTTCTCCAGCATGTCCCCTCTTCATATTAAGTAGTGCTCTCAAACCACAATGTTAACACACACCAAACAACCTATGGATTACCAAATTGAGCATTTTATAATTTTGCAATGTATGACTTTGTAGGAGTGAGGCTTGGAACAACCCAGATGGAATAAAATGTGCGAAGGAGACCACCCCAATTGTGAACATATCCGACGCATTACAAATTGGTACGGATAGAAGGCTTTTTGTTGTAGCCAACAATGTTACACAGGCAATGAAGGTTGTGCCAGTGAAGTTCCTTAACATCACAACCTTGTCAGAGTTCAGAAAAGATGCACACACCTCTGTTTACACCATTCGCCAAGGCAAGATGTTGACGCCAGAGCAACAAGCTGATCCTGCCACCTATGCAGATTGTATCCATTGGTGTCTACCTGGCTTACCTGACACGTGGAACGAGTTCCTTTATACACGTATCATCTCTCAATCTTGACCACCAACAACAACAACACTTTCTCCTTTCACTCTTTACATAACTGTTATAAATTTTACTCTCTTTTTGCTTCAAAGCATTTCATCTTTTTTTAGCCTTGTCTCGATGTTCTTGTAAGTTGTAAATTTTCTTGAGACATTTCTCTTAGCTTTCTATACTTGTAGATTGAGATCTAGGAATTGGCCTTGCTTTTCGGTTTTACCCCTTTTTGTTTTCTCTGGGTGTTTCTTCTTTGTTGAGTCGATTTGGCGGTTAGAAGCACATACAAACGAATTGTACAATGAATTCTCGAAGAGAAAATAAAGCAACTATACATCGTATGTGTTTGGACTCTTGTGTACATCAATGTTTTTAAATAGACGTTTCGTTTATTCCACGATTTAATGTTTACATATTGTGGTATCGTGGGAGAATACAAATTGAAACAAAACCACTCAGGTAATTGTTTTTGTCTGCATATCAGTACTCTAGATCCAATTTTGGTTCGGATCATGAACAACTGCGCCAGAAAAGTCTTGTAGGTTTAAAAAAACTGTAACAATGTGATCTTAATTGTTCTAAGATTAACCTCTAACTATGTTGAGTGGTGATTCGATAAATTAATCATAGTCAACCTTCAGCCCAGTTGAAATGGTGATTTAATAAACTGATCTTAGTTGTTTTAGTTAAAATTAACCCACAATTCAGCTAGAGTGATAGTTTAATAATTTGATATTAGTTGTTCTAAGATCAACACTAGTCCAGTTTGGGATTATTTCTATCAAAAGTTTTAAACAGGGATGACAATATAGGTTTGATCTGTCGGATCGGCCTGCAAGTCTGTGAAAAAAATGCGGGACGGGTCAGGATAGTGAATCTGCAGACTCGCAGTAGTCCGGCCCGTAAGTCTGCATAAAAAAAATTGCACTTGTGTATATTAATTATTTTTTGCATGTACTCTTGTATTAACATTTCAAATTTTTGTATAACTGGAAAAGATAAATATGATATTTTTTAATGTGCTAAAATTTAAAGAATCATTGTGTATGTCATAGGATGAAAATGTTGAATTATCAATTTATCATCTAACTCTCTAACGTCTTTATTTAATTTCGTGAATTTCTTAAAAATTTTCAATTTTTAGACATTAAAAATTTTATCATAAAATAAAATAAAAAAAATGCAGGTCAACCTACGGGTCCATAAATAAAGTGATATGCGGGACAGACCAGTGATTACAATCCGCATAAATTATACGAACCGAATCTAAACAAAATAGGTTAGCCTGCATTGCTATCCCTAGTTTTAAGGATAATGTATCAAAAACACTCACTTGAAACAAAAATATTCTTAAGATTTAAAAGTGAGTTTGAATTTACATCAAATAAAAATGAGAAACTAAAATAATATATAAAAAAATTACAAACTATTTAAAAACGATATCATAATATTTTATACATAGTCCCATACATAACTGATAGTGTTAAATCTTCCTATTATAGTTTAAATTGGCTTTTTACAATCCAGATTGATTAAAATTTATGGTAAACTTAATCAAGATTTTCTTTTTTTATTTTTATAACTGACATGTAATTGAAGTAGAGTCATGAAACACCGCACACTATAAATTTTACTTTATGTGAATTCATTGTGTTGGTTATTTATAGTAACGATGTTAATTAAATATTTAAGAATTAATATGAACCATAGATTACTAAATTCTTTAAACATAACATTAGGGTTGCATTTCCAATTTTCATATTCATACCATTAAAAAGTACATATGTTCGAAGATGCCAAGTGACTACATGAATAATCCAAATCTAATACTAAAAATATTACTGAATTCACCAACATTATTATTTTTTAAATAAAAATAAGAAACTATAAATATGTTAATGATAAAATTAAGTTCGTAACCATAAAATTAAGTTGATATATGTTAAGCTTTTATTATGTAGATAAATCTACTGCTGTGAGAGAAATTGCTTTTAAACTAGTATATATGTTCTCCATCTTTGAAATGACATACATGAAAGTTATTCAGGTTATCTATGATATAATATCAAATTTATTTTATTTAAACAAACTTATACTAATTTTCTCTGTTTAGAAATTCTTAATTTAATTAAAATATGAATACTGAACACACTTGTTTATTTAACTAATGATACATAATAGCTGAATCACCTGAAATGTTAAAACTTACGGATTGTTATGATTGTATTGCATTTCGAGAAAAAAAAATAAATGTGGTGTTGCCTTTTATATTTTATTTATTTTTTTAATGGTATATGGAGTCATAATTGGTATGATTTTAAATTTTCTTTTTAAGAAAAGCAAATATGTGATTTGAAAAATATTTAAATATTCATATAATTTTAATATTAAAATAATATAAAGTTTACAGTTCGTAAACAAGCTTTAATTGCTCACAAAGATTATAATAATAATAAAAGAACATATATTTGGATAAATAAAAATAAACAGAAGATCTTTTGGGCAAAGCCCATTTGAATTATTTTGAAATCAGGCCCAGCCCACCTCTTTCCCCCGGTCCATAGTATATACTGATTCTTTCAGCCGCATGACCTAGTTAGGGTTATCGGCTTCAGGTATTTTCTCTATTCTGAACGTTTGCCATTGGGGTTTTGTCTCTCTTTGTTCTGCTCCGCCAGATAACCATTTTGTCTGTCTGATTTTTTTCTTCACAGCGTTTTGAGATCCTTATCCGCTGATTGGAAAAGATGAGGTGCCTATACTTTTTTCTTTCATTTGCTTCTGTTCACCGTTTTCCTACCTGTTTCTTATGCTTTTTATCGTGTGGACAATATCCCTCACTGCTATTCATTGATGAATAATATTTACTGTTGTTTTTGAGTTTCTGATTTGTCGTTGGATTTTTGTGGTGTAGTAAGCTTCAGAGTGATGCCTTGCGAGAAGCTATCACTGGAATCATGGCCGATTCCAAGGAGAAGAATCGCAAATTTGTGGAGACTATTGAACTCCAGATTGGGCTGAAAAACTACGATCCACAAAAGGACAAGCGTTTCAGTGGCTCTGTCAAGTTGCCCCACATTCCTCGCCCCAAGATGAAAATCTGCATGCTTGGTGATGCACAACATGTCGAAGAGGTATATAGCTGTTCTATTCGTCAAACTGTTTTTGTTGATATTTAAATAGGCTATGTAGGCGAGGTTTATTGGTATCTTTTTAAGTATTTTATGATAGCACCTGAATTATTGTATGCTAATTTCGACTGTAAAACCATACTTGATTTATTATGTTTCCTTCGTTTAGTTTCCTACTATTTGATTTATTAAATTTACTGACTGCTGGTAATCGCTTCAGTTTCTTGGAAGTTTGAAAGACGACGTTTTTGTAATTCTGTAATTTCAATCCAAGAAATAAATGACATCCATGTGGCTTTGATTGTTGTTGCTTTCATGTTTCTTTTACAGAGTTTGTTGGAAATTGTTGTTCAGTTGTTGTTAAGTTTGTTGTGTTAATGTTTTTACTCTTATCCGCAGGCCGAGAAGATCGGGCTGGACTGGATGGATGTGGAAGCCTTGAAGAAGCTAAACAAGAATAAGAAGTTGGTGAAGAAACTAGCTAAAAAGTACCATGCCTTTTTAGCTTCTGAAGCAGTTATCAAGCAGATTCCACGTCTGTTGGGTCCTGGTCTAAACAAGGCAGGCATGTATTCCAATTCTGTTTCTTGTTTTAGGGTACTTGTTAGATATTTGGTCTTTCGTTTTTGTCTTATCATTTTTACAGTTGGGCATTATTGCAGTCTTTTTATTAATCCTCGGTCGCATGATATGTAATTTGTGGTAGTAAATATGAACTGCATTATGTTATCTGGAATTATTTTCTGTTCACACATTATGCAATCCCTTCCCCTGCATATTTTGGACTGCTTTTTTAGATAGAATATTTTGTTTTTTACTTTCTTTTTTCTTCCATTGTAGCTGAGTGTCTTGTGTAACTATACAGGAAAATTCCCTACACTTGTTACTCACCAGGAAACTCTTGAGTCAAAGGTAAACGAGTCTAAGGCTATGGTCAAATTTCAACTCAAGAAGGTGCTCTGCATGGGAGTAGCCGTGGGCAATGTCAGTATGGAGGAAAAACAAATTTTCCAAAATGTTCAACTCAGTGTTAACTTCCTGGTATCCTTATTGAAAAAGAACTGGCAAAATGTGAGTAGCTCACTCAAAGTTTATTAAAATCATTTTCTCTGTTACATTCTTTTTTATTGTGCTTTTTCCTTAAATCATGTTATTCTAGCCATTATCTGCTTGTCATGTTTGATTCATTAGGAGTTATTGGTGTAACTAGAAATGCTCGGCTATATACTATGTGCGTGGATCGAATCCATGATTACTGCATAGGTTTTATCATTTGCTTAGACGGTGATGTATATTTTGTCCATCTCATGTCTCTGTCCGATTTGTACTATAAGGCCTTCAAAATGCTTTTAATTCCCACGGATTAAACCTAATTTGGTCCTTCAAGTATTACGGTATGCTATAATCAGTCTATAATGGAGTTAAAGAAATTATATTCAAGTTGTCCCTATTGTATTGGATATCTAACAATTTAGTCCCAATATTAATATATTTCACTAAAGTTCCAGGGATAAAATTGATGGATTCTTTACTTGTAAGTTTAATGATTTGGAATAGATGAGAGAATACTTATATTGTTTGCATAGTTTTAGGGTTGATTTAAGAGTATTTTTTTTTGCAAATCGTTCAAAATCGGTGAATGAAATTTTTGCTGATGGTGGTTAACATCTTATGATTTGTTCCCTTCTTTGGGGGACCAGACATGGAGTTGTATGATTTCTAAATTTTCAGTATATTTTTACCGTCTCATATCCTATCCATGGAATATTTTATATCTTGATTTTGTGCCACACAATCATCGGCTAATGTAATTTTTTGTTGATTTCAGGTTAGGTGCTTGTATCTGAAGAGTACCATGGGAAAATCTTACCGCGTCTTTTGAGGGATATCTATTTTTTATTTGGTTAATGTTATGGCGCATGATACATTTATCTCAATAGCTAGATGCAAATTTTCATCTTGATACAGTTTTGCGAGTTGGACCTTTGTTGTTAGTGTTTTGTGTTCATGTTCAGACATTTGATAATGATATGCGTTAAATTTTGCTCTGCTTTCTTATTTACATGTTATTGACCTACTTACTATTATTCTTCGTATGATGTTGCCCATAGATACATGTATTATATTTTTGCCTCATTCAGCTAAGAGCCTGTTCCTGATCGAGGAATTTGATTTGAAGTTATTATGCCATAGAAAAATAACTAAAAGTAGTTTCTTGAAAGAGCTACACTCAACTGTGAATTTTGTTGTGCCGATTAACACCATCAAAATAATCTCTAAGAGTGAGTCGTAAAAAATAATTTATTTTCCTATTTTTTTAGTTTTTATCGAATTTTTTTTCTTCGGGATGATGAGGATATATAGCTCTGTCCGGAAAAAAAAATTGATTAAAAAAATAAACAAATCTATTCAGAGAAAAAGGAGAGAGGGATTCAAACCCTTAATAGTTCTTTCTTTCATATTATACTGGTTTTTAAAACTGGGGCTATCAATCTCTCGGTCATCTCTCCAAAAGTTAATATATATATATTTTTTAACTTTATTTCAAAAGTTAATATATATATATATATTTTAACTTTGTGTGGGAAAGTCTTTTAAATCTTTATTAAGGCTACTTGAATAGGACATCTGTGGTGCAAAACATTTAAATAGTGTCTGGATTATAATTTTTATTTTCTATTGTGTAGTTTTAAGGTATTTGTCCTTTTTATTGGTAAGAGTTAACGGAATGAATCGGAATACACAATTGCTGCTTTCAGCTTCCTGGATTGTCAGTTTTATTTACTTTAGAAATATATACATTTAAGAACACTTTTTTTTTCAATTCTGTAAATAAAGAGATATCTATATTATTAAATTCATATTTTACATTTTAAAATATAATTATTAATTAAATTTTTAAAAATTGATTATTATTTTTATAAGTTTTTTATAAAATCATCTTTCTTGTCTTTTTTAATATTTATTCATAGTTATTCTTTCATTTTTTATATATTTTATTTATTTTTAATAAATATAATTTTATTTTATAAATTAATTTAATAAAATTATAATATTTTTAATAAATATAATTTTATTTTATATATTAACTTAATAAAATTATAATATTATTATCTATTAATATAATATCACATCACGATGCATAGTATTCAATTAAATATATAATTTATCTATAAAATTATTAATTTATTTGGTGACTTTTTTCATTTTGATTACAATGTTTTAATAATGCTTTGAAATCGGTCATTTGGGATATTTGTGACAAACATAGCTTTACAAAAAATCTTAATAATTGTTTTTAGTAATTAAAGGTTATAATTGATTATAACAAGTAATAATTAATAATTAATTATCATAACTAAGGTTAAAAAGTAAAACATACTTATGGATAAAACTTTTTGAAAGGGTTGATTTATATATACCATTAGATTTATTATAAATTCCTTATTTAAAAATATTTTTGATAATATTTTATTAATTTTATAGGATTTATATTTTTATCACAATGTATTTTTAATTGAACAGTGTCTTCTTACGAAAAACAAACAAGATAGAAATATAATTGGAGTATTTATCTAGAATAATTATTGAAAGATGACATATAAGCATTTAACATATTATATATTAAAACAAAAATAATGATTTGAGATGATATTAGCTCCTATAAGCATTTAATATTATTTATGATGAATAGTCCATTTAAACTTTTATTTATTTATATCTAGACTAATATTATTACTGATAATTTTACTAATCTAGGAATTAAAAATTTTAGTAATAAGAATTTTGCTGTTGTTCTCTTACATAAATTTATTATATTATTCTTCTTGATTTAATTATATTAGTTTATTTTAATCTCTGTCGTTTATTGAAAAAAAGAAAAATAGTGTTGGTGTAAAACATCCATCACCAATGAGTTAGCAATGTGTCTCTCACCATGACTTTTGTCAATTTCTTTTTCTTTTTTAACTCCTATGATTTTTTATATATCTACTATGTATGAGCTCTCTAATAAAAAATAAAAAAACCATATTACTTTAACCACGTCAAATCATTTACCGACCAATCAAGCATCAATAAGTAATCAATTACAAACATTAAACTCGTATACCAAATATGTTGTGTTGAATGGAACTATCCCTGGAAGCAAAATAAAATAATACAAAAAAAAAAAAATAC
>Ga0209389_1004434_pt1 | contig 11685 bp, 8 predicted proteins | sample CowpearedBW_FD_187526 | JGI IMG/M metagenome (GOLD analysis project Ga0209389, IMG submission 187526) | Root nodule microbial communities of legume samples collected from California, USA - Cow pea red BW (SPAdes) (version 2) | ecosystem: Host-associated > Plants > Roots > Nodule | place: USA... | reverse complement strand
TGCATGGTCGGAACAAATTACAATAGTATACATTTATTTTCTATAATTTCTAACATTTCCTGAAATTTTCCAATACCCATATTAACACAATTGATGATCAAATTTTATGGTGTTTTATTGATGGTAATCAAAGTAATTGAAAATGGAGAATGATGATGATGCCACCTTTTCTAACTCTCACCTGAAAAGGAATCGAATAATGAATTGACTTTTACGATGAAGTCTCATGTTGGCTTATATTGGGCCAATCGAAGTGCTGGTGTGTCTTCCATGGTCCAATTGTAGTGGGTTGTTCGATTCAGGTTTTTAAACCTTCAAACCCTTTTTCACATTTCATTTTCTTTACCAATTTTTGCAATTGGTCCCAGGAAAAAAATTACTGTGATACAAATTTTTAAAGTTATCATATTGTAAATATGAAATTAGAATTTTCTAACTCAATTTGAATTAAATTGAAAGGATATTATTATTAAAGACTTTAGCATTGCAAATTTTTTTGATAATTTATTTACCTGTGTTGCATGTTTATGAGATGACAGTGAAGTTAGCTCAAAAGAATAGCACTGGGAAGTCAACAACTTGGGTGGGACCACTTTATTTTAGCGCCAAATTCTCTGTTTATTTACATCTTAGGTTTAACCCAAAAACGGAATCCACTGTTGTAACCCCCAGCGACGCAAAGAGAGGCGTAGGATAAAAGACGCACACGTGTCGACCTTGAACGGGTGATATAAGAAATGGGTTTGGAGGGGAGTTGAATCGAAGGGTGGAGGAGGAAAGAGGAGTGAGGCTTCTATGAATTTGCGCCGCGAGATTGGCACTTTAGCGGAGGAGCGTGGGATGAAGAGGGGAAGGAGATCTGGCCGTTGAATATTTACGAAAATTGAATTTGAAAAGCTTGGGAGAGAGAGGGAGGAAGAGAGGGGCGAACGCGAACACCACCAACGAAAGAAACACGAAGCCCCTCTCTTCTATTCTCTTCTCTTAATCACACACTATTCTTCTGCTTCTTCTTTTTCTTCTTCTTCTTTTCTTTCTATTGTTGTGTTGAGTTGGTTTTTGGATCGAATTGTCTTGATTCGAGAGTTGCACGCGCAGTCGCGTGGTGTTTGGATCTGAAACCACTGAATTTGAGCTTAACTTTTGATGAATTTGTTGCTGATTGTTGTTGATGTTATCGTTGATAATCGGTGAGTGGAGGAGTGAGTGAGGTTGTTACTTTTTTTATTTTAAAAATTATTGTTTTAATGGGAGAAGGGGAAGGAGAGGGGAGTGATTGTGCTCCCAAGAATGTTGTGCCCAACGACGTCGTCGCGAATGCGCTTTTGCCGTCTGATGTTCCCGCCAAGAAGCTCGCCAGACAGCTCGATTTCACCGGCTTCGGCGGGATGCCACCGCAGTCGCCGGTGGTTTTGCCGCTGCAGCCTTCTGCTTCCGTCAGGGTTGGGTGAGTTCTTGAATTCTGTATATGTTTCTATCTTTTTTCATTTCTCATGGAATTTCAGAGTTATGATAGAAGGAAGGTTTAATTGTGTTTTTTTGAAAAATGTCTGATTTTTTTGGAAATTCTGGGATTATGAGTTTGTTAGTAAAGTTTCGATTTTGATGTTTCTGTTTGGGCATATAACACATGGCCGGTATTTGTTTATTAGTTACGAAGTTGAGTTGCAATCAGAGCTTCTGAAGATTTGGATAGGAAATTTCCTTTCTGGTTTCGGGTTTCGGTTGTTGAGAAATGAGAAAGAAGTGACTGATAATTATTATTTGCTTTGGTTAATTTAATATGGATGGAATTTTTCTTTTCCAGCTAAGGTGTTTGTTGACGACTTGAATTGGCTTTGGTTTTTCGCTCTTTGGTCTTCAATTAGCGTTTGTTTTGTTCAGGAAACCAGAATCTCCAAAGTCGAGACCGAGGCCTGGCTTTGAAATTAAAGAAGCTACTCCCAAAAAGCAAAAGCAGTGTAATTGTAAACATTCAAAATGCTTGAAGCTGTAAGTGAAATACTCTGGCTTTCTCTGTGGTCTTGTTATTGTGCTTTTGATACTTGTTGGATGGAATGGTAAGTTATGTGGAGCTAATGTTTGAAATGTCTTGCGCAGATATTGTGAATGTTTTGCTTCGGGAATATATTGTGATGGTTGCAACTGTGTAAATTGCTATAACAATGTGGAAAATGAAGCTGCTAGACGAGAAGCGGTGGAAGCTACTTTGGAACGCAATCCAAATGCGTTCAGGCCGAAAATTGCAAGCAGCCCTCATGGAACACGTGATAGCAGGGTATGTGCTCCGTTTAGCTTGTCTGACTGTTAGTGTTGCGTGTCATGTTTTATATTGTGGGTCATTAGCATTGATTTAAGTTATTGTTTTTATTGATTAGAAATTTAAAACCTATCTGGTTACATTCTGATACAGTGGTGCAAGACATTTCTCCTGTTATCTTTAATTAATTTTATTTAAATTCATTGTGTACTTATATGCAAAACTTCTTCATTATATTTGGAGGTCACTTCTGCTTGTGTGATTGTTTTCCCCCATTGCATAATTTTAAGTTCCTTTAAGTGCATCATTCCATTATTACGGAATCATGCATTTGCTTATGACTTAACCATTTCCGGGTTTTATAATTTTGTAGAAATAAGCATTTTTATTTTATATTAAATATCCTTACTTGTTACATTAATTGTCTCTACTCCGTACCTATCACTATGTCGATATTGTTTTCAACAAGCAATAATTTAGATAATTCATCTTTTTTATCTCCTAAAATGTTGTGTCAATGGAATCGTTACATTTCATTTTAGTTTCCTTATTTGTTTTTTCTTTAAATTTAGTAACACAAGCATACCCAGGGCTCAGGTAACTGAGTTTTTTCAAGCATGTGTCTCATTTGTCTGCACAAACTTGGCTTTTTAAGGTATAAACATTTTGTATGACAGCAACCTATTGCTAAAACAGCTGAAAATTCACTTATATATGCCCCAAAGTGTAAAACTGTAAACAAATGATTTTTCTTCAGAACTTAGTAATTTTCTATTACCGGCAAAAGTGTTACGTTTTTCTTTTAACTTTTCAATTATTGACTATCTTTGGGCATCAAAATGAATGTAGGAGGATGCTGGGGAAATTTTGATATTGGGAAAGCACAACAAGGGATGCCATTGTAAAAAATCTGGGTGCCTCAAGAAGTACTGTGAGTGCTTCCAAGCCAACATTCTTTGTTCTGAAAATTGTAAATGCATGGATTGCAAAAACTTTGAGGGTAGTGAAGAGAGACAGGCTTTGTTCCATGGAGATCAAAATAACAACATGGTGTATATTCAGCAGGCGGCCAATGCTGCCATAACTGGAGCTATTGGTTCCTCTGGCTATTCATCACCACCAATATCAAAGAAACGAAAAGGTCAAGAACTCTTATTTGGGTCAACCATCAAGGATCCATCACTTGGAAGGCTGGGACAACAGGTGAAATTTGTTAATAATGTTTAAGGTTTATTTTACCTTTGGAAATCAGTAAAATTGGGGAAGTGGAGACAAACAGCTACTGCAGTTTTACAATTTACAGTCACTTAATATTTCATGACTGTAATATTTACGATTATGCAATAGCGATTTATAGTTTTCAATTAAACGGGAAAGATTCATTTAAATTCGATTTAGTCTTTATTTAATCGACACAGGGTCCCTTTGATTTGTAGTACGACTCAAACCCAGGAGGGAAGCCCATCTCAAAAAGCTAATCTATTGGGCAGGTGGGCCTCAAGGCCTAAGTATGACAATATGCTTTCATATTTTCTCTGTGCGATATTATAGTATCGTACATTAATTCAAAAGCCTGTGTCCACTATGGCCAATCTGGATATCCAGTCAGAGTCTGACTTCTTTGAATGCTTAGGGTTTCACTTAGAGCAAGTCTTTCTCTGGTTGATTTTTACCATGTCTAGGTCGCCCCATCCATGTCAACTGGCCTCAATGAAAGCATCATTTGTTGTGACCCAAGCCTGTCAGGAAAGTCCATAACTAAAGACTAGCCTTGTGGGTTGATGATTTCTTGTCTTAAGTGTCACATTTGCTTAATCACGCACATAAAAATGTCAACTTGTTATTTAAATCGTAAGTGAATAAATACAAATCAATTCTGCTGCTTTGACCCTGAAAGTTTCACTTCAATACCACGATGACTTGACATCGGGTCTAGAAAAAGTTCTTCCTTGAGTTGCAAGTTCATATTAGCTTACTGCATTTTTATAGTGAAAATTGCAACGTTTTTTTTATATCTAATTCATATACAATAATGTTATAAATATATATATTCTTTAATGTTCACCAGGCAAACAATGTCAGAGCTTCTGCACCATCCTCATCCTTGTCACCTATCCCAGGTGGTCGTGTAGGACCGGCAACATTAGGTCCTTCAAAATTAATGTACAGGTAAGACTGTTTAAGTTTTATGAAATGAAGATATATTTTTTTAATTTAGTCATTAACTTGATTATTGTTGAAGGTCTCTTTTAGCAGACATCATACAACCACAGCACCTGAAGGAACTTTGCTCAGTTCTGGTGCTAGTATCTGGACAAGCCGCAAAGACATTTACAGGTATATTGACTTGTTAAATTGTCAATTAGGAATTGCGTCATATGTTTTGAATCTATCATCACTGTTGATTTTTGTTTCTTCTTTATGAGTAGTGTTGTCTTAACCGAGAATAGATTTTCTGTCTCCCACTTTTTCCCTGCTTTTTCTCTTTTGTATACTGAGTGAGCATTATACATGGTTTAATTCTGCGTGCTCAAATTGAATTTGTTACATCAGATAAGACTTTTTAATTTTGTTGCTTTACAAGTGCTTGACAAAATGAAAACTAAACATGTTTTCAACCATGGTAAGGTTCGAATGTTATTTATCAACATGTTTATGTGCCATCAAACTAGTTTGAGGATTTAATTAGCTAAATAATAAATTACAGTATTCAACCTGATTTATTCATAATTTACCTGCAAACAATAGTTTCCTTCATGGGAAATGAGGAAAGCAGAAAAGGAAGTGCCATTAATTAAAATTGATCTATTTTGAAGAGGAATTAATTTGACGTGATCTCTAAATGTTTGGTGAGTTTTGGAATATTGGAGGGAATGCAATGTTCAAGATGCTGGAGTATTGAAAAATTTGAGCACCTAAGAAACCTCTATATTGACAAGTGACCTTTTAGTTCATCTAAATTTTTTATGTTACTCCATAAAAATATGATTAGGAAACAGTTCATCAAAAGTAATTTTTTGTTTTGTTTATGGACATGTTTTCTTTTTATATATTCTGTTTCTATCATAATAATTATTAAAACTTTCATTTTATTTTCTAGAGTTTTTGTTTTGGAAATGGTGAAAGCCATGTAGCGTTTTCATGATCATAAGTAAAAAATTAAGGATTTGAAAAAAAAAATGTTTCCTACAACCAAACTGGCTCTAATACTTGTGGTCCATTAGTATACACGTACTAGAAGAAAAGATTGTGTGTGGACAAGAAATTTCTAGTTTTCTGTGTAATTGGTGATTTCAGTTGCTATCTATCTATCTCCTAGTGATTAACATTATCAATTGAAATGTGTTCTTTGACCAATTATTTTTATTACTGTGAACAGACCAGAAAAATTTAATGGATAAGCATGCAGAAGATCACACAGAAACTTCTCTTGCTTCTTCAACTCAAGAGCAATTACCAAGCCAAACGGAAGCTAATGTTGAGAAAGCTATGGCTGATGATGATTGTTTGAGTGCAAACCAGACAGATAAAATCAGCCCCGATAATTCTAGTTCAGATGGTGCTGATGTCCCAAAAGGGAGGCCAATGTCTCCTGGAACCTTAGCATTGATGTGCGATGAGCAAGACACAATGTTCATGACTTCTGCCTCCCCTATTGGATCAAGGGCGCATGCTTGCAACACATCTACGCAACCGCCATATGGACAAGGAATGACAGAGGTCTATGCCGAGCAAGAAAAAATTGTATTGACAAAATTTAGAGACTTTCTCAATAGGGTCATCACTATGGGAGAAATAAATGGTAAGTTATGATCCGAGTTACCTTCATCTGATCTGAGTTATGATTTGTTTGCAAAAATTTCATAAAATCCCATCCATAGCACTGGTGCTGTTACAAATGGATCTTCTCAACTTTCAATTTAGACAAATAATGGCCACCCTCCCTATAACATTGACAGCCATCTCAATAACCGTTTTCTATTTTCCGTGAGTTGATTTGTCTTTGTTACCATCTGGTTAGTTCTACTTATGTGAAGCTAAACCTGTATTCCTTATGTATAAACTGACTTTATTTGAGTCTGATACCAATCAGTCGAGAGACAGTTTACATTTTCACGAAGATAAGAATTACGACAAAGAAAGTAAAATAGCACTGCGTTGGCTTTACCCCTTTCTCACTTACTAACCCTCATGCTCCACTCCCCCCACCTGAATTTCCCCTGTTCCATTTGCTTTCTGACACCCTGTCCATCCATTTCATTAAGATGCACATCCGTAGCATGAGTATTCTTCATGATTTCACTGTTGCTTCACTGCTGGCCCTTGAGGCTTGATTCTCGTACCATCTTATTCCTCCTAGAATATACCTTAGTTATATCACATCCCTGTACATGATATTTTCTCCACTGCTAAGAGCAATCTATTCATATTCCGTTGATTTCTGGGTAGCAGCTTGTGCTTAAACACCTAATCTTGAAAAATGTTCACTTCACATAGAAGTTACGCGGTTTGTTCTGTGTTCTGCTGATTTCAAGTTATTGTTTGTTGTGGTAAAGGATGAGTAAGTTCTATGGAGCATGAAGTAAATACCTAATGGACTGAAAATAGTTGTGTATTATTGTTGTAAAGTGTACATCAAGATAGTCAGATTATCCGGCTGTTTCTTTCTTGTTTGTTAATGCTTTGTTGGGCCTGTTTATATATAGCTATGTCTGTTGAAATGGCTTTGAAATTTCCGAGTTATGTGCTCAAAGTATCAAAATCCATGTGCTGGATTCCTTCTTTATCTCAGTAGATGATAAATGTTTATTTGTGGTTTACATACTCTAACCAACTATATATCTCGCGTATTTTTTGTATTACCTACTATATTGTTTGATGTTGCTAATTTCTAATATCTATTCCCAATTTCAGAAACGAAGTGTTCTTCATTAGCTAGAAGTGAATTAGAGAGTCAAAAGGAAAACCCAAACAACAATTGCACTGGAAATGCCAGTACTGAGACAGCGCATCAGCAAGGAACCACTAATAATAATGGTGTTGCCAAAGCTGCGGGCAACATTACTTCTACATCTTCGTTCCCTGGTGGTAGTCTTATTCCTGAAAAATAGATATGAAAAGGAATCTAACTTAGATGAGCTGAGATAACTATGGAAGAATATTGTGTGCAGGTATGCTACAACTCTGAACTGTAAAAACATTATTCTTCGTTATGTTGCTTCTCTTTGAAGGGCGTGTCAACTGTTAATCACACAGGCCCACCAATTAGTTATAGGATCAATTTTTTTGGTTATCAATTTTCTTCTTCTACTCTAGTCATTCAAGTATAGAAATCTGAATTAATTGCTCTGCTTCGACGTAACTTGTAAATTGCAGACTTGTAATTTCATAAAAGAAGCAATGTAACTTAATTCCCCATTCTAGAGTTTTTTTCCCCTTTACTTTCTTTTGCCTCATTCATTGTTGTATTCAAATAAAGAGAAATTATGGTTTGAACTAGAGCGCATATGAATTGTAGTTTGGTCACAGTCTAGCTTAATTTAATTACATTTCTCCAATGGATGATAATTTGATTCTATGGTTAGTACTCAGCCGATAATTCTTCACCATTTAAGGCTTTGTTACTGTAATTTAAATTGCACAATTTAAAAAATAATTTTTATTTCTGAATTTGACAATCTAAAAGTATTTTTTACTTTTGAATTTTATAATTTTAAAAAGATAAAATGGAAATTTTAATATTCATGAAGTAGGACGAAAAGTATGAAGTTACGGGAAGATTTTGTCGACAATAAAAATTTGTAAAGGGGTTCGACCTTGGGTTGATGAATTAAAATTGGCATAGTTTACCTAAATTTTAGAAAAATAAATTTAAAATTCAGAGGGAATTACTTTTGAATATTTAATATATTTAACAAAATATAATACATGTAAATTAAGACTATAATTAAAAATAAAATATTTTATATCATATATATCTATAATTAAAGAATTAAATATGTTACATTAACTTATTTTTCAATTTTTAAAAATATTTCGATTTTTAATATTGTGTTTTCATCAATTCCAAGTTTTTGAAATTTTTAACGTATATATAATAAATTAGAGAATTGAAGTTTTAATTTAATATTATTTTTAAAATTAGGCGAATTTATTTTATGGTAGATTGGTGGTAAATTCAGCTATCATATGTTTAATCCATATAAGTGGATTTGACTTATGGTGAGGTGAGTCGGGTCATAGGTATATTGAATTTAATTTTTTTATTCATTATAGAAACATTTTTATTGTTTATCCAATAATAGGTTGGTCTTCGGATTTGATCTATTTTAATATTTTTAGGAAATAATTCATAAAATATGTTATTTAAATGAATAAAAATAGAAATAAAAATATATTATGTGTATGAATAAATAAAGAAGAAAATGAAAAAAAAAATTTACTCAAAAAAAATTAACACATGAAAAATATTATTTTTATGTCATAAAATATTATTTGGTTGTTAAAAACTGAAGAAAATATAAAAAAGTAAAATACCATCATCAACTTTTATGTCGCTTTCATATCTCTTCATCTAGAAAATGATTTTAATAGCTTCATGACTGGACCTCAACATGTACCCAACCCAATGGGCTAGTTCAACCACCAAATAAAAATTTACTATATCATTATTGTCCTCATCATCGCAATCAAAGAACGGAAAGAAGAGAAAAATAGCGGAAAAACATTAAAAAGTTATTTATGACTTTTAAATTGAGCAATTGAGAATATATTATAACCATTCCTAAAGATATAATATGTGTTATGGATTATAATTTTGAATTTTTTTTATACTTTTAAATTACACAATATGCATTTTAATTGATTTTTTGAAATATAATGAACTTGATTTTGCTAAAATAAATTATTATTTATGAGTGTTAATTAACTAATTATTAATTGTTACAAGGTATAGGTTAGAAATGTCTTTCACAGATATGGCAAAAGAAAATATAGAGAATCCCTAAAGAAAAAGAGAAATACAATTAAAGACGAAACGACATCTTTGCATGTAGTATAGGAGTAGGGAAGGTTTCATATTCAGAAGTGTTTCCAGCTGAACCAACACGGAAATGGCATCATCGAAGGTTTTGTGTAGGTTGTCGTCTCGGTTACAGACACTTGCTCACAGCAACTTCACCAAACCCTCACTTTCGCTTCACTCCAATCCACTTTCTCTTTCTGCGCGCCGCCTTTCTCGCACTTTCCGGTGAGCCCTGCATCTCCCTCACGCTTCGTGTCATCCCCAATAGAAAAAAAGATTGGATTTTTACATTGGCATTTTGTTCTTGAAAACCTAGACGACACTTTTATATGATTTTGTTTATTCATTTGTTTTAATTAAACTTTGTAATTTGGTTGGTTAGGTTACCGGTGGAGTTGGGAAGCTTGGAATCAATTATGCCGTTACATAGCGCGGTGGCTTCAGCTCGATTAGTGTCAAGCTTGTCTGTTGAGTCTATGGGTTGGGGGTTAGTTCCTCAAGGTGTGTTCTTTTTGTGTGTATTCTCTATTCAGCAATGTTATTGTGGATTTCTGACATGACTTTAAGAAATGTGAGATGAGTATACAATTAGAAGGGTGAGGTTTTTTTCTTGTGTTTTTGTATCTTCGTTTTTTTATATGCGTATACAATTAGGAGGGTGAGGGAATCGAAGACCTCGTTTAAAGTACTCAAAACTCCTACCATTAAACCAATCCTATGGAGTAAAGTTCATGTTTGCTATATTGTGTTGTGTACATTCTGCTGTTTTCTGTTGCATTGCATATGAATCGGTTAAACTTCTCAGTAAATATTTATAGGAGAAGAAAACAAGAGAGTAAAATAAGTTGTGTTTATCTCGGAAGTTAAATTGATTTAATTTATTAGGGAAGCTTAATTCATCTTATTTACTTGTTTCCTTCTCCTATAAGTGTTTGTGGAGAAATTCATCCTAATTTTTATCAGGATTCAACTAGTTTTTCATGGAGGCATGGCTTAAAGTGCTTCTTTGCCAATTTGTATAGACATACCATTTGGTTCTCGTTGGTTAGAGGTTGAGCTTTCTTGTGTGAAGATTTTGTAGGGTATAGCATTACCAAATGATCAGCACTTGGTATTCGAAGTATATTTTACAGGACCTACCTGATACCCAAGCAGACAAATATGTAGATTTTATAATTTTTGCATAAAATAATATTTTAGAACTCAACAAAATTAAATGTCATTGGATCCTTTCACACTTTCTTAGAAGTTGTCTGCTTCAGTAAATATATATCTTTGATGTTAGGCTTGGTGTACAATGTAGAAATATCAGGATTTTATTTTTGTTAAAGTACATTGTTGATTAGAAAATTGCACCCATCTGATTTTTCTATCTGATTTGAGGTACTAATTTTAATGACTGAATGACAAGAACTCATTGCAATGCTTCCATTTGTGTATTTTACAGGTATTTCCATGCCTTTATGACAGCATTTGTCTGCAGTTAGTAGCTGCAAGGTAGCATTTTCTTTTGGATGTCAGGCTCATGTTGATGTTTTCAGTTGTTGTAATGTTGAGGCTACTGACATATGATTCTTCATCTGACATGTTTGAGGACACGCAGTGCAATTGATGTTGCTTGCATATTGCTTAGTTCAATTTATCTTCATATATTTCTGGAATATATCATTTTTGGTTTTTCCAGTCTATTGATAAATATTTTGTTAACTAGTAATGCATTTGAGTGCATTATACCTGAGGATTTAATCCATTTGAGTGCTTTTGATTAACTTAATAGTTAGCATAAGCTAATAAACAACTTAAAAGTCATGCATAATAAGTCTCATTATTTGAATTTTATATGTCATCTATTTGTTAGTTATATTACTTTATCAATTTCTAATGTAAATTGGCACATGCAATACTTATTAAGTCCAAAGAATGTTTAAACTTTATGGATAAAAGAACTTTTGTCATTTGATGGATTATCAAAAAGTACGAATCTTTTTACTATTTGATTACTTTGTTTTATGGCATCGCAAATGAAATTGTTTTATGACATCACAAATGAAATACATCTTGACATTAATGTTTTATCATCTCATGGTATATTTGGTTCTTTATCAAATGAATTATGTTTTGACAATCACTAAAATTGCACACAAATATCTCTACTTCCAAAGGATGAAGATGTAATCATTCAAGAACATAATGCAATCATGATCATCAATAAAATCTAGTACCATGGCTATATCATTTATTTCTCTTATAAATTCTGAACTTTAAATTTGAAAATCCACTTTGCAATTTGTCAATTAGCTTTTCTTAGTGACATTTTTCTAAATAATTTAAAATGATCCAAGAAAATTGTAATAATTTTTTTTATTTCGCTTATGGTGACATATTTCGCTTATGATGACTA
>Ga0209389_1004415_pt1 | contig 11699 bp, 7 predicted proteins | sample CowpearedBW_FD_187526 | JGI IMG/M metagenome (GOLD analysis project Ga0209389, IMG submission 187526) | Root nodule microbial communities of legume samples collected from California, USA - Cow pea red BW (SPAdes) (version 2) | ecosystem: Host-associated > Plants > Roots > Nodule | place: USA... | reverse complement strand
AAAAATAAAAAAAAAAAAACAAAAGTTATGACAATTACAAATCATTTATTCGATATGTTATCTTCCATGTACTATTTATTATCCCTCCTTTCTCCTTAATATGACTTTACAATGAGAAGTCCATAATGAGTCCAAACATAATATCATTTCAATAGTAGTAACAATAACATAATTTATTTTCTTCATCTTAATTTGCATGCATAAACAAAATAAGAAAAACATAAATTTCAGAAACTTGTAAATCAAAGAGCGTAGAGTGACACATAAGCATTAATAACATTAATATTCAACATTTAATATTCATCGTTGACATAATGTCCATATTCTTTACATGGTCAACCAACGATTTTGGCAATAACCTTTTGTTAAAGGGTTACCAGTCATAAGATCAGTACTAATATGTTATATTCTCACTTTACGTTAACGACAAAGTATTTCAATTTCATATGCTTACCACCTTTGGAATACTTTTCGTTATTAGAAAAGAAAATTGTTGCGGAATTATCATAATAAATTTTCATTGTCTTGACAATACTATCAACTACTCCAAGTCTTGAAATAAAGTTCTACAACAAATTAGTCTGAATTGTGGCCTTAAAGCATGTCATAAATTCAGCTTCCTTGGTGGATGCAACAATGACGGATTACTTCGCACTTTTCCATGAAATCACTCATCCGGCCAAAAGATACACATAACCAAATGTAGACTTTATTGTATCCATACAGTTGACAAAGTCTGAATTTGTATAACCAATCACCCTAAGGTAATCAAATTCCCTATAAGTAAGCATATGATTCTTTGTTCCTTGTAGGTATCTTTAAACTTTCTTTGCAATTTTTCAATGATCCAGATCTGGATTACTCTAGTATCTATCAAGCATGCCAATTGCAAAGTTAATATCTGGCCTCGTACATGTTTAAGCATACATTAAACTCCCAACAACATATGCATAAGGGTTATCTTCCGTGTGTTTCAAATCCAAATCATTCTTAGGACATTGCATGAGACTAAACATGTCTCCTTTCTATATTGGAATGTAAGATGTTGAATATTTATCAATTCTAAATCTTTCTAAAACTTTCTTAAAAACAAGACATTATAATATCATTGAACTTAAGATATCACCATCGAGAATCTTGCTTAAATCCATATATTGATTTCTTAAGTTTACACACCATGTGTTCCTTTCCTTCTTCAGTGAACCACATTGATTGGTCCATGTAAACATTCCCTTCTAAATTCCCATTCAGAAAGGCAGTTTTAACAATCATTTGATGCAACTCAAGATCATAATGAGTTACTAATGACATGATAATTCTAAAGGAATCTTTCTTAGAAACAAGCAAAAATGTTTCCTTATAGTCTATGTCATCTTTCTAAGAAACATGCTTGGCAATAATTCAAGCCTTATAACATTTGATATCGCCATGAAAGTCATGTTTAGTCTTAAAGACACATTTACATCCAAATCATTTGCATTCTTATGAAAATTTCATAAAGTCTCACACGTCATTTTGTGCCATTGATTTGAGTTCATCTTTCATCATATCTAACCACTTATCAAAATTATCACCATTAAGGACTTCTGAAAATGAAACTAGATCATTATCAATACTTAAGTCATTTTTCGATCTTGTAAATAAACCACATAATCATTCAAAATAGTAAACTTTCTTTCTTTGTGAGACCTTCTTAATACTACTTCTTGTGGTTGTTCTACTATCGATTCCGAGTTAACCTCGGGATTATTAATTTTTCGTTCTTGCTGATTTTTGTGTAGTTCTACAACACGGGAAACCATGAAAAAGAGGTACTAGCTACAAAAACTTGTACTATAACTTCCTTAATCTCCACATTTCGTGAATCTTCACTTCCACTAGTTTCACCATTCTCAGTGAATCGAGCATTTCTAGTTTCAATGATTCTTGTACTATGGGTATGATAGTAAAACATATACCCTTTTGATTTTTCTGGATAACTAATGAAATATCAATTGCTTGTTCTTTTATCCAATTTCTTTTCTTATGGATTGTAAATTCTTACTTTTGTCTGACAACCCCAAACGTGGTGTCTCAAACTAGGTTTCCTACTTGTCTATAACTCAAAAGGAGTCTTTTGAAAAACTTTACTAAGAACCTTGTTCAAAAATACATGACAATCTTTAAATCATACATCCACAATGATGCATGTAAACATGAATTACTTAACATACTCCTAAGCATACCCATTAAGCTTCAGTTGTAACCTGACATTGTGTATTGAGCACAAATACCATGTTTCTCAAGGAACTTAGTGTAAGACTCGTGGAAATTAATTAATTAAATAATTAATTAAGTAATAAATGCGGGTGGTGGGAAGCTTTGAAGTCATTAAATGTTAATGGGTATGACATGGAAATGTACTAGCTTAAATGGTTGAAAGTACTTTGTTTGTATGAGAGGACTTGAAATGACATTTGATGTGTTATTTAAGCATTCTTGTTTGTTTTTGATAGTATATTTGTGAATAGTGAGTGATATTATAATTATAAAATTATAATAGTTATCATTGAATGTGAATTGACATAGTGGTTATGCTTTGGCCTTATGGGTGGAAGGTCACGAGTTCAAACCTTGGTAGATAGGAATTTACCTTTATTTTTGCCAACTTTAGACTGGAGTGAATGTGAAAAGGTGGGGCAAACCTAGCAATAGGGGCTGAAAAACCATTGAGTTTTGTGTGTGCAAAGGCTGAATTGGGAGAAAGGTTGAAGCAAAGCCATTGGTGGACCAAGGAACCCCTATTTTCTTCCCAATTTCAATCAAGAAAATTCAGGTTAGGGGTGTTGAGTTTAATTGTGCGAATTTTTGGCATGTGTTGTTGTTGGTTATGGCCAAACCTCTAGTTTTGGTGATTTAGACCTGTTTAATACATGTTCCTGTGGTTGCTTGATCGAATGAAATGCTTGGATTCAAATGAATTGGTTTTTGGGTATGTTTTTGGCGTTTGAGTGCATGAGTAGTGGCGAAACTCTACAAGTTTTGCCCAAGCGAGTCTCTCTCGCCTAGACGAGAGATGCAGAAGCTTGAACAGGGTTTTGGCTCGAGCTTTTCGCTCAGGTGACCCAGTTAGGGGGTTGAGCGACACGTTATCTCGCTCAGGCGAGATTTGCTCGCCTAAACGAGGTCACGAGGAAACCTAGACGTTTTGAGCGCGATTTCTTGCCCAAGCGAGAGGGTTTTGGGGTTTTGAGCGACAAGCATACTCGCTTAGGCGAGAAAGACCTGTCTAAGCGAGGTCGCGATGAGACTTGGTGTTTTGTTGATTTAATCCTCGTCCAGGCGAGGAGCTTTGTGAGTGTTGAGTGACTTGAGGTCTCGCTCAGGCGAGAAGAGCTCGCCTAAGCGAGATGAAGAGGTATAGCCACTGTTACACGCTCGCTCAGGGGAGGTGGGCTAGTTTAAGCGAGACTGGGGTTCTAGCTTGGGCGAACAGGCATGGCTTAAGCGAGAATGGTGAGGAACTATGTTCTTATGCACTGTTTGGATTGTTGTTTGATATTTCCTAACTTATAGGAAGTTATATGCATGTGTTTGTGGTGTTTGGGCTTGAAGGATTAAGTCCATAGGATTTGGGATGTGCTTGGTTTTGGTCACGAGTGAGGAGTTCGTGATGGGTGGACCGCATGCGGAACTGTTTAGCTCATCGGAGGTACTTTTGTTGGGATGAATGAGCGAGGGAGTTCATTTCATGCTCAACTTGAGAATGCTATGAGCGAGGAAGTTCATAGTAGGAAAGGCAAGTATGCAGTCCGGGTCTGAGCGAGGAGTTCGGATGACGGGCGAGGGAGTCCGTGAAGCATGACTACAAGCGAGATAGGCTTGTAGGTTGGACCACGAGCGAGGAGGGTTGTGGAAGCACATGAAATCTCAAATTTAGAGTACATGCATGAACTCATATTGGTTATGAGTGTGGGGAAGATGGTATTTTTCAAATTAAACAAGTGAATACTTATGCTTGGCCTGGGGTTTAATTTCATATTTGTTTATGATATGTGCATAGCTTACCCTATCTGTTTGTGTGTGGCGATGATTGGGTAATTTATTATCCGGGAGCAGATGATGTTACAGGTGAGCCAGGAGACGCTTAGTGGCGGAGAGGGGGTTCAGTGCACGAGGGGATTTATACTGTTTTTGGTTTAATTTATATGTAATCTGATTACAGTTTCATGGATTTGGATTTTAATTGTAAAGGCGGATTTTGTGCTATTTTGACTATTAATATTTTATTGTGAAGGTTTAAAGTGGAAATTTCCCTTGGTTTTTGGGAAATGATTTCATTAATGAATGAGGTTTATTTATATAAATTGTTGTTTATTATTTATTTTAAGTAATATCCTACTGGGATGTTACACTTAGCAAATAAATAAGGTGTTGTCCACTTTCATCATATCTTTCGTAATACTCTCCACACCTATTCGACCTTACGATTTTTAAATTTCTGTCTAATTACCTTTCCACTTCATTTATATAAACTTCAAAGGCATTCATTAAGTGATATTTCTCATGCAGTAGATAGAAATTCCAATAACGCAAAAATTCATCAATAAAGGTGATGAAATACATCTCTTTATTGGAAGAATTTACATCAAATTGACCACATATATCAGTGTGTATGAGTTCAAGAAGTTGAGTGCTTCTTATGGCTCTTTTCTTTGTATGTTTTATTTGTTTGCCTTTAATACAATTTACACACACACACATACACTCACTCAGGTTAGTAAAATCTAAATTCGGAAGGATTTAATTTTATACTTATCTTTGCATTCTTTCTTTGGAAATGTTTCTCAAATGCTTATGCCATAACTAAGTAAATCATTCATCCATTAAACTACATTTAGTGCCAACATTGTGATTCCATGAGTTGCTTAAAAAAATTATTTAAATATATGAATAGTTAAAAATATTTTTTTACACGGTTAATAAGTCTATCCACTTAATTCACTAACTCGTGATAGACTGAATCGTATTATAAAAATTATGACTCACTATAAAATAAATCAAGGTGTGCTCACTATTTTTGAACCAACCCATGTAAACATGTCAATAATTTATCAATCAAATACCTCCATCAGCATAAGTCAATTACAATAATTAATACATATTATATGGTATTTTACTCTATATTATGTTGTATTATACTTCACTATACTCAATGATTAGATTAAATGAACAATAATCATTCGTCAAAAAACAAAATATAATAACAATTCTTCTCACAAAAAGTAAATAAGAATCATTCTACGTAAAAATAATTCCATGACATATAATCATACAGAAACCACTATGCTTATATTATATTTTCAATTCCCTTGTGATACGCACTTAGCATTTAAAATTCCCATAAGCTTAAGAAAAAAGCATAAATGCAATTATTATGTCAGAAAAGATACCTGATACCGCTTTGTTTATTTTATTCTTAATATTGTATCATTGAGATTCATTCTAAAACAAACATTTTCATTTCCTCGTTGTACAAAAGAAATTTTAAAAAACTTTAATTATAAAATATATAAAATATTATTTTGTATATTATTAATTGTCTTCAATTGTGATTAATTTAGCGAAACTTCTCAATTTAGTTTTGACATAAAGTTTGTTTGATCCTATTAGAAGTTTTTTCACTTTGCTATAACATTTTGTATACTTTAATCCAAGTACATTTTGCAAAACGCTAGTTTTTAATTTTTATGATTATTTAACTTGATATTAGGATGACAAAATAAGTCAGGTTTGATGGGTAGTCCACCAGCCTGGCAAAAAAAAAACAGGTCGGATTAAAGATTTTAACTTGCCAACCCAATATACCTCGGTTTGTTGAATCTGTTATTCTAGAGGGCAAACCCATGAGTTTAATCGGGCCTGCTCGCAACCCGTTCTAAAATAAATATATGTTGTGCGCTTTGTATGTTTTGCATGCGTAGATGTGACGACCTTGAGTCTAGGATATTCTTGAAAGTATTATGAGTAGGGAGGTTTGTAATCGGGTTTGAACGCACGATTAATATGGAAGGAGAGGTTTGTATTGGTGATACTCTTGTGTGGGAATACGAGCGGGGAGGTTCGTATATTATGTGCTCACACTTAAGGGTTTTACGAGCAGGGAGCTTCGTAATTGAATGTGTTCGATTATGAGCAGAGAGGTTCGTAGAGGTTGGACTATGAGCGGGGAGGTTCGTAAATGTTGGATTACGAGCGAGCAAGTTCGTAGAAGCATATGATATCCTTCAGATCATAGTCAAGTATGTACACGATGTGGTTGGTTGTACTAGTCTCATATAGGTTATGAGTCTATGATTTCATATCTACTTTGTGTTATAAGGTCTCTAAGTGTGTGAGTCGTGCCAAGTGAAGTTATTTCTTTTGAGTGGTGTATTCATGTTATTTATGCGTGTTTTATTTTGTTTGAGCCCACCCTTTCGGTTTGTGATTGGTGATGATCGTGTGACAATCACCAAGAGAAAATGTTATTTCAGGTTGGGAAAATTTTACTAAAGACATATATTTTTGGAAAATTTGCATTTTCTTTTTAGTTAGCTTTGGATTCTCGAGTTATAATAATGAATTGAGATTTATGGTCTTTCTTTCATTTAGACTAATCGATAAAGTTTTTAATTTTTCCTCGTTTGGGAATGATATTTGATGTTTATTTTAATTATAATTCGCTTTACCAAGTAATATTCGTCTAGGGTGTTAAAAGAAAACACTTATGTGATCCTTTACTTGCAACTAACCCGATTCACCACAGGTTCAATCTGGATGAATCGAGTTCTAGGTGGACCAGGTTAAAAATCAACCCGCACTTAAAGTTGTAAAAAGTTTTTAACTTGAACTCCTGATGAACCAAATTGACTCGCTGATTTTAAACCATTTTAACACCTATATATATATATATATATATATATATATATATATATATATATCCCTTAGACTACGTAATATTATAATAATAAATGGTTATAAGATTTGTTAACTAATTATTTAAGTTAATGGTCATAGTTTAAGAGTATGAAATTATTGTAATGCATCCTAATTTTGTGCACAGAACCCAATTTCAATTTTACATGTAACAATATCAACTAAACTTATAATAGTTTCAACTAATTTATTATGTTATATAAAAATAATTTATTTTATTTTTAATAAAAAAATTTAAATCATGTTTGAAGTTTTAACATTTTCTTAAAATTAATATAAATGTGTTGAATCAAGTATTTATTGAAATATTCAATATTTTCTAAATTTTAAAAAATTAAAACTTGTTATAAATTAATATATTAATATATGAAATTAATATATTAAAAAATTGTGATAAACTCACTAATATTTTGAATAAGTGTAGATACATATTCACTTTGTGAATTATAAAAATTATTTATATATTCATTGTAGATTATACATTCATTAAGTGAATATATATTCACTTAATGAATTTAAAATTTGTTTGTATATTCAATAGATTAAATTATTTTAAAAATTATTTGTACATTATATATTCACAAAGTGAATTTTAGTGAATTTATTATAATTTTTGTAATATATTAATTATATATAGTAAGATATTTATTTGTAATAAGTTTTGTCTTTTTAAAATTTTAAAAACTCTAAACATTTCAATAAATATTTAATTTAACTAACTTATATTCATTTTAGAAAAATGTTAAAATTTTAATATTACTTGTATCATCACAATTTTAGTATCTTAAAACTAATAAAATAAGATCTTTTACCTTAGCGTTCAAAACTGATAAACCAATGTATAAAGTATATTCATACAGTTTTACAAATGATATGACTATATAAATATATCAATTATACAAATCAAACATTTTTAACTCTAAACATTGACTAACCAGTTACAACATCTTCCCACTGAGACCTTCCTCGAATCTAATAGATAACTCCTCATCCTCGAGAGGTGCCTTTGAAAGCGCAACCACCACTGCTTTTATCAAATAGGTGATCATCACAAAAGGAAGATAAACAACACAAGATAGAAACAAAAAAGAAGAGTAAGCTAATGTGTAAAAGGGTTTTTAATCATTAAACAACACAATCACTTAAATCATACATAGCCAATCATCCTATTTCATACAAAGACCTAAAAGTATAACTCAATTATTCAGATACATGCGTTGATATTGGATCCAGGCAAGTTGTACACTTATAATGGCATCTCATGCTCTACAGAGCGTTAGATAAGGAGTTATACTTTACCACATACAAGGTTAGTCTGTTAACACCTTTGGTCAAGGAAGAACCCCTAGATTGGGACCTTCTACTCCTCTCACCACATACCTCATTCCTTTCTATCTGAGAATTTGAATGGCTATTAGAGCATCAGGATAACTGCCAAGACAATCCCTACATCAATGCACACACTACCACAACCACTTCTAATCCTCTTTGGATTAGCATCAACCAATCTCAACTTAGTCTCATATAAACAATCTCATATCATATACCCATCATTCATAACAGTTAAAGAGCTTCTAAATAGTTCAATCAGCATTTGCTTAGGTTCTGATCCACTAGGCAAAGAGTACGTTTTTGACCAATGACAAATTGCTCGCCCAACAAGTGTATCACTTTTGCTCCAGAGGAAAGTATTTCAATTAATTCGCATAACGAGAATTACTCGCCCAATGACTTCCAAATCAAGAAGTCAATGACTGTGAAACTCGCCTAGAGAGACACCTTGCCCAGCGAGATGCCTCGCCCAACGATTTCCCAAGTCTGGGAACACTAACTTGAAAACTCGCCCAACGAGTCTGCAAATCTGCATAACTATGCAAATCATCATTCTGTATAATTTTGCAAATTAGCCCATTTGCCCAGCAAGTAATGCTTGCCCAGCGAGTCTGCATAATTTTGCAGAATCTGCATAATTATGTATACTCAAGCTAGTCCAGACAACCCAAGAACCTTTGCAAATGTCTTTTAATAAAATTTTCAAAATAAAAACTTATCATAAGGAGATAATTATATATATATATATATAGACACACACACAAATATACATATATACATTAATAAATAAAAATAATCTTTTCTCTATTTAACCCTATTGGGCACTTCCACCTAAAACATCATTTACTTCTTGTATCACACCATCATTGCAATTGAAAACAACATAGACACCATATAAGATAAGGTAGTGGTTTATAAATATACTAAGTATTTTATTTTATTTACATTATATACCATAGATTCACACAAGAATATCACCCACTACAATTAAAATCAAGTATCTATTTCTAACAACCCATATGGCTCGATCTCATATTATCAATCATCAATAATACATATTTATAGACACTTGACTTTGCTCTTGGAATACTCGTATATTGAATTAAAATCAATGGTTATGCACCTGTCACATGCGTCACAACTCAAAAACTAACTTTTCTCATATAACATGGTAAATTCCTTCGACCTACAAGACATGACTCACCACCTAATTTCCTTTTATATGTGTGTCCAATATTAGTAGATTTAGGATAATCTCATTCTCAGAATCCTCATTCAATACACATCCTAAAATCACTCAATGTAGTATTTTCTCATTGAAAATAACTACTACTACTACTACAAGAAAATCATTAAATAACAACCAATTTTAGAGAAAAAAAATAATTAGTTACTATATTGACTAATTTAAATACTATTTTACAAACTAAAAATTATTAACATCTAAAATAGTTTTTATTATGAATAACAGTTATAATTAGTTTGTGAATTAGAGTCTAAATTGGTCTCTAACATTAACTACCAAATTTTTAACTACCGAGAAATTAATGTCTAAATTAGTCTCTAATTTAAAATTATTAAATAATTTAGAATCAATAATATTAAGTAGCAAAAATATTTGTAGCTAATGTTAGACCAATTTAGATTCTAATTCACAAACTAATTATAAAATATTGCCTAGTGAGTATCCTCACTTCCTCATTGAGACACCTTTGGAGGTATACTCACCCAATGAACTTTTGATTCACCAAACAATTAATCCCTTATGAGCTCTCTAGATCTTAATATCTTGAATTTCACTCAATGAAGGTATTGGCTCGCCTAGTGAGCAATTACTAGAAGCTCTCAACAAAATAGTTCGCTTAACGAGAACAAATTTGCTCAATGACCCAACCACCTTGAGTTCTATGAATTTGATTATAATGAATTTCGCTCTATGAGCGATTTACTCACCTAGCAACCTAAACCTTGGAAGCCTTGTAAACAAGGCTCACTCATTGAGTGTTGGCTCTCTCAACGAGTAAAGTAACCTAAGCCTAGCGAGTATGCATAATTTTAAAAACTTAACAAATATATTAGATCATCAAATTGGTTTATCTAGGAAATTCTACTCTTTTCTCATATTAAAATACAACTATTTAGTTAACAAATGCATGCACCTATCACAAATAGATTAAAATGATATTGTAGAATCATTCAAGATCTCACTCAACATAACCATGTGAATTTTTTTTTTCATTCAACATTCAAAATCCTTATCCAACTCTCATTCAAAACAATCTTATCCATATTGATACTACTTAAAACAATAATATATTATTTATAAACATTTATTTCAATATCAATAAATACACAAGTACAACAATTTAAAGAATTTGTTCACAAATCAAACTCATTTTTAACAATCTCATCAACACTAACTATATAAAACATGCACAAAGTATATTTATCAATCATCTAGTTTGGTGACTATGTCACCCCTTACCAACAATTTATCTAAATTGAAATAAAACACTAACTTCCCTTACTTGCACAAAGCTTTTTTTGTCTTCAATTTAGTTCACATTTTATTTAAAATGAGTCAAACACTACTAAAAAAACTCATATTTCCTACCAATTTTGTTTTAAAATTTATTTTGAGGAAATACTTATAAATTTTGTTATGAAAAAAAAGTTGCAAGAAATTGCTGCCAATTTTTTTACAAAATATTTTGTATAAAACACTTTTCACAACAAATTTTGTAAGAAATACTTGCAAATTTTATAATTTTGTAGGAAATACTTACGAATTTTATAATATAAGAATTTTTAGTGATAAAAGTAGTCCTTCCATTAAATTAATATTAACATCATACTCTCTACCCTTCACTTTTTTTGTGTCTATGTACACTAGAAATCCCAGTTAGAAAAAGTAGATATAGGTGGATGAATAAAAATAGAAAATAAAAGATTATAAATGTCCAAAATTACTAATATATAATTATCTTTTCATTGATGTCAAGATCATATTAACTCAAGTATTAAAAATATACTGTTTTAATATTTTAAAATTTTAAAATTACTGGTCATAAAAGTGTAATTTGAAGACGGGAACAATAAGTAAAACCAATAGAAAATTCAAACTCAACTCATCTCCTTTAAAATAAATTGGTAGCTAAACTTTGAAAATGAAAAACAAAACATCACATTAAATAAACCTTTTCAAATATTGAGATCCAAAAATTTATGACACCTTTATTTTTCTTGTGGTGAGAGAGTAGAGATGTCAAAATGAGTTTCAACCCGTGAGCCAACCCGGCTCATCACAGGTTCGAGCCGGGTTGGGTTGAGAAAAATTCAACTTTTTCAAAAGTGGGTTGAACTCAACCCGGCTCACTTAACCCACGGGTTAAACGGGTTCGAGCCGGGTT
>Ga0209389_1004413_pt1 | contig 11699 bp, 7 predicted proteins | sample CowpearedBW_FD_187526 | JGI IMG/M metagenome (GOLD analysis project Ga0209389, IMG submission 187526) | Root nodule microbial communities of legume samples collected from California, USA - Cow pea red BW (SPAdes) (version 2) | ecosystem: Host-associated > Plants > Roots > Nodule | place: USA... | reverse complement strand
GGCGTGCGCGTAGTCGGGCGTGACCTCGACCGCGCTGATCGTCACCATGCCGATGCGCGGGTCCTTCAACTCGCGGATCAGTTCGGCCAGGTCGCGCTGGATCTGGTCCGCCACGCGCAGACCGCGGTTGGGGATCGATCGCTTGTGACGCATGGCTCTTTCCTCACTCTCTCAAACAACAAAGCCCGGCGGGGCGACCCGCCGGGCATGAAGCGTCGGCTCGCCGGGTTACAGCGTGCGCGCCACTTCCTTGATTTCGAAGACTTCCAGTTGGTCGCCTTCCTTGATGTCGCTGTAGTTCTTCAGCTTGATACCGCACTCGAAGCCTTCGCGGACTTCCTTGACGTCGTCCTTCATGCGCTTGAGCGACTCGATCTCGCCGGTGTAGACCACCACGTTGTCGCGCAGCAGGCGGAAGCGCGCGTTGCGGGTCACGTGACCGCTGGTGATCATCGAACCGGCGATCGTACCGATCTTGGTCGCCACGAACACGGTGCGGATCTCGGCGGTGCCGATGACTTCCTCGCGCTGCTCCGGGGCCAGCATGCCGGCCATCGCCGCCTTCACCTCATCCACGGCGTCGTAGATGATGTTGTAGTAGCGCAGGTCGACGTCGTTGTGCTCGGCCACCTTGCGCGCGCCGGCATCGGCACGCACGTTGAAACCGATCACGACGGCCTTGGAGGCGATCGCCAGGTTGATGTCGGATTCGCTGATCGCGCCGACCGCCGCGTGGACGATCTGCACCTTGACCTCGTCGGTCGACAGCTTGAGCAGCGAGGACGCCAGCGCTTCCTGCGAACCCTGCACATCGGCCTTGATGATCAGCGGCAGCGTCTGCACGTCGCCGGCGGTCATGTCGGCGAACATGTTCTCCAGCTTCGCGGCCTGCTGGCGCGCCAGTTTGACGTCGCGGTACTTGCCGGCGCGGAAGGTGGCGATTTCACGGGCGCGGCGTTCGTCGCTCAGCACCATGAACTCGTCGCCCGCCTGCGGGACTTCCGTCAGGCCCTGGATCTCGACCGGGATCGACGGACCGGCTTCGGTCGCCGGCTTGCCGTCCTCGTCCAGCATGGCGCGCACGCGGCCGTAGGTCGAGCCGGCCAGCACCACGTCGCCGCGCTTGAGCGTGCCGGACTGCACCAGCACCGTCGCGACCGGGCCGCGGCCCTTGTCCAGCTTGGCTTCGATGACCAGGCCCTTGGCCAGCGAGTCCTTCGCGGCCTTGAGCTCCAGCACCTCGGCCTGCAGCAGCACCTGCTCGAGCAGCTCGTCGATGCCCTGGCCGGTCTTGGCCGACACCGGCACGAACGGGGAATCGCCGCCGAAGTCTTCCGGCACGACTTCCTCGGCCACCAGCTCGCTCTTGACGCGCTCCGGGTTGGCATCGGGCTTGTCGATCTTGTTCATCGCGACCACGATCGGCACGCCAGCGGCCTTCGCGTGGTGGATCGCTTCCTTGGTCTGCGGCATGACGCCGTCATCGGCGGCCACGACCAGGATGACGATGTCCGTCGCCTTGGCGCCGCGGGCACGCATGGCCGTGAAGGCCTCGTGACCCGGGGTGTCCAGGAAGGTGACCATGCCGCGCGGCGTGTCGACGTGATAGGCGCCGATGTGCTGCGTGATGCCGCCGGCTTCGCCAGCCGCCACGCGGGCGCGGCGGATGCTGTCCAGCAGCGAGGTCTTGCCGTGGTCGACGTGACCCATGACGGTGACGACCGGCGCGCGGGGCAGCAGCTCGTGCTGACCCTCGGCGGCGCCCTCTTCCTCGAGGAAGGCATCCGGATCGTCCAGCTTGGCGGCGAACGCCTTGTGGCCCATTTCCTCGACCACGATCATGGCCGTTTCCTGGTCCAGCTGCTGGTTGATGGTGACCATCTGACCCAGCTTCATCAGCTGCTTGATGACCTCGGAGGCCTTCACCGACATCTTGTGCGCCAGATCGGCGACCGAGATGGTCTCGGGGATATGGACCTCCTGCACCACCGGTTCCGTCGGCGCCTGGAAGTTGGACGACATGCCGCCGCGATCGTCGCGGCCGCCACGGCGGCCCGCGGGGCCTCGGCCTGGCGCGCGCCAGCCGGCGGCGCCGCCGCCCGGACGGGCACCCGCGCCCGCGTCGCGGCCGCCCGGCTTGCCGGCGGCGCCACGCTTCTTGGCGTCATCGGCCCAGCTGGACGACAGCTTCTCGGACTTGACGGACTTCTTGTCGCCCGGCTTCGCGCCGGCGCCCGCCGCGGCGGTCGTGCCGGGGGCGCCTGCGACGCCGCCCGGCTTCTTGTGGATCGTGCCCTTGATGCCGGCGGCAGCCGCCTCGGGCTTGGGCTCTTCCTTCTTCGCGACCAGCACCTTCTTGGGCGCGTTCATCATCGCGCGGATGGCGGCGGCCTCGGCCTCGGCGGCCTTGCGGCGGCGCTCCAGCTCGACCTGGCGGGCCTTCTCGTCGGCGGCCACGTCGGCGGCCTTGACCACGCGCAGCACCGGCTTGGCCGGTTCGGCCGGCGCGGCAACAGCCGGAGCGGGCGCGGCAGCCGGGGCGGCGGCCTTCTCGGCCTTCTCCGCCTTTTCGGCCTTCTCCGCGGGCTTGTCCGCCTTCTCCGCCGTCTTTTCCGCAGCCTTCTCGGCCTTGGTCTTGGCGGCCTCGGCGGCCTTGCGCGCTTCCTCTTCGGCAGCGGCCTTCGCGGCCGCCGCGGCGGCGGCCTGCTCGGCGGCCTCGCGGGCGGCGCGCTCTTCCTCGCGGCGCTTCTCTTCGGCTTCGCGCGCGGCGCGCTCGGCTTCCTCGCGCTCACGCATCTTGCGGGCGAGTTCCTCTTCCTGCTGACGCAGCGCCTCGGCCTGAGCCTGGGCCTCTTCCTCGCGGCGCTTCAGGTCGGCTTCCTCCGCGGCGGCGGCGGAAGCTTCATCGACGCCATCCTCGCGCTTGACGAAGACGCGCTTCTTGCGCACCTCCACCTGGATGGTGCGCGCCTTGCCCGACGCATCGGCCTGCTTGATCTCGCTGGTCGACTTGCGGGTCAGGGTGATCTTCTTGCGCTCGGCGCCGCTGGTGCCATGCGCGGTGCGCAGATGGTCCAGCAGGCGTTCCTTGTCGCTTTCGTTCAGGGTGTCCTCGGCGGACGCCTTCTTGACGCCCGCAGCCTGGAGCTGCTCCAGCAAAGTGGTCGCAGGCCTGTTCAGCTCTGCGGCCAGCTGGGCGACGGTGGTCACGGCCATTGTTGAAATCCTTAAATCTTGTGTGGGGCGGAGCGGTCTGGTTTCGCTTGAAATCGCTTCAGAGCGTGTCTGCTCGGCGTGTTATGCGTTGAACCAGTGCTCGCGCGCCTTCATGATCAAAGCGCGTGCCGCTGCCTCGTCCAGGGACGAAATCTCGACCAACTCGTCGACGGCCAGATCGGCCAGGTCGTCACGGGTGTGAATGTCGCCGCCCGCCAGCTTGGCGATCAGCTCCGGGGTCATGCCTTCCAGGTCGCGCAGGTCCTGGGAGACCTCCTCGACCTTCTCCTCGCGGGCGATCTCCATCGTGAGCAGCGCATCCTTGGCGCGGGTGCGCAGCTCGTTGACGGTCTCCTCGTCGAAGGCCTCGATCTCGAGCATCTCCTGCATCGGGACGTAGGCGACTTCCTCCAGCGAGGCGAAGCCTTCGGCGATCAGGATGTCGGCGACTTCCTCGTCCACGTCCAGCTTCTCGACGAACAGCTTGCGCACCACGTCGGATTCCTCGGCCTGCTTGGCGGCGGATTCCTCGGCGGTCATGATGTTGATCTTCCAGCCGGTCAGCTCCGAGGCCAGACGCACGTTCTGACCGCCGCGGCCGATCGCGATCGCGAGGTTCTCCTCGTCGACGACCACGTCCATCGCGTGGCGTTCCTCATCGACGACGATGGATTGCACGTTGGCCGGCGCCAGCGCGCCGATCACGAACTGCGCGGGATCCTCGGACCAGAGCACGATGTCCACGCGCTCGCCGGCCAGCTCGTTGGTCACGCCATTGACGCGCGAGCCGCGCACGCCGACGCAGGTGCCGATCGGGTCGACGCGCTTGTCGTGCGAAACCACGGCGATCTTGGCGCGGCTGCCGGCGTCGCGAGCGCAGCTCTTGATCTCGAGCAGACCCTGTTCGATCTCGGGCACTTCCTGCGCGAAGAGCTCCTTCATGAACTCGCCCGAGGAGCGCGACAGCATGATCTGCGGGCCGCGCTGCGTCGGGTCGACGCCCAGGATCACCGCGCGGACACGGTCGCCGGTGCGCAGGTTCTCCTTGGGGATCATTTCATTGCGCTTGAGGCGGCCCTCGACGCGGCCCGACTCGGCGATGATGTCGCCCTTGTCCAGGCGCTTGACGGTGCCCACGAAGATCTTCTCGCCGCGCGACATGAAGTCGTTGAGCAGTTGCTCGCGCTCGGCGTCGCGGATCTTCTGCAGGATGACCTGCTTGGCGGCCTGGGCGCCGATGCGGCCGATCGGCACGGACTCGACGCCCTCCTCGATGTGGTCGTCGACCTCGATGTCGGCGATCTGTTCCTGCGCCTCGAACAGCAGGATCTCCGAATCGGGGTTCTGCAGACCGGCCTCGCTCGGCACGACGTGCCAGCGGCGGAAGGTCTCGTATTCGCCGGTATCGCGGTCGATGGCCACACGGATGTCGACCTCGCCGCCATACAACTTCTTGGTGGCCGAGGCCAGCGCCGCCTCAACGGCGCCGAACACCACATCGCGCTCCACGCTCTTCTCGCGCGAGATGGCGTCCACCAGCATCAACAGTTCGCGGTTCATTGATCGAGACCTCCGTCAACCTTGTCATCCGTCTGCCGGGACTTGGCATTGCTCTTCTTCTTCGACGCCTTGGGCTTCGCAGCCGTCGTTCCGTCAGCAGATTCCGATCCCTTGGGCGCCAAGCCCGTGTTCTTTTTCGCCGCGGCCTGCTGGCCGGCGGCAGCGCCGCCCGCCGTGCCCGGCGTGCGACCCTTGAAACTGATCTCCGGCACCAGCTTGGCCGAGCGCACTTCGTCCAGCGCGAAATCCAGCGCCTGCTCGGTCTTGCCGTCGGAGAAGATCACGCGCCAGCTGGTGCTGGCGGCCAGCGCCTCGCCGGCGACGCCCTCGGCCGCCGCCAGGACGCCCTTGTATTTCTTGCGGCCCTGGAAAGCCTCGCGCAGCGTGATTTCCACTTCATGACCGCTGAAGCGGGCGTAGTCGCCGGCGTGGTTCAGCGGGCGGTCCAGGCCGGGCGTCGAGACTTCCAGGCGCTGGTAGTCGATCTCCTCGACTTCCATCACGTAGCGGAGCTGGCGCGTCACGCGCTCGCAGTCCTCGACGTTGACCGGCTGCTCCGGCTCCTGGCCGTTCACGAGCGGCTTGTCGATGTACACGCGCAGCAAGCCTCCGGCGCTGCGTTCGCAGCCCACCACCTCGTAACCCAATCCGGTCACGGTCTTTTCAACAACGGCTTGCCAGCTCAAATTCATCGACGACGGTATCTATCCTGTGCGGACATGTAGGGACAGCCAAAAAAAATGGGCTGGATGAATCCGCCCACCGTTCACTTTTTCAGCGAAGCTCGAAGTGTACTATGCAAACAGCATGCCGACAAGGCTGTGGTATCGGTCACGGGCTGGCGTGCGAGAATCCCGCCCTCCCTCGAATCAATGAATACCAGGAGCAGACATGGGATTTCTCGCCGGCAAGCGGCTGCTGATCACGGGCGTGCTGTCCAACCGTTCGATCGCCTACGGCATCGCCAAGGCCTGCCACCGCGAAGGCGCTGAACTGGCCTTCAGCTACGTGGGCGAGCGATTCAAGGATCGCATCACCGAATTCGCGGCGGAATTCGATTCCAAGCTGGTGTTCGATTGCGACGTGGGCGACGACGCCCAGATCGAGCGCCTGTTCGAGGACCTGGGCCAGCACTGGCCGGAATTCGACGGGTTTGTCCACTCGATCGGTTTCGCGCCGCGCGAGGCGATTGCTGGCGAATTCCTGGATGGCATGACGCGCGAGAACTTCCGTATCGCGCACGATATCTCGGCCTACAGCTTCCCGGCGATGGCCAAGGCGGCGCAGGGCCGGCTGCGTCCGGGCGCGGCGCTGCTGACGCTGTCCTATCTGGGCGCGGAGCGTTTCGTGCCGAACTACAACACCATGGGCCTGGCCAAGGCCTCGCTGGAAGCCAGCGTGCGTTATCTGGCGTACGGCCTGGGCGCCAAGGGCATCCGGGTGAACGGCATCTCGGCGGGCCCGATCAAGACGCTGGCCGCTTCCGGCATCAAGGATTTCGGCAAGCTGCTGAAGCAGTTCGCCGACAGCGCCGCGATCAAGCGCAACGTCACCATCGAGGACGTCGGCAACACGGCGGCCTTCCTGCTGTCGGACCTTGCTGCCGGCGTCAGCTCCGAGATCATCTACGTCGATGGCGGCTTCAGCCACGGCGCGATGGCCGGCACGGAGTAACGCCTCTCACGCCCCCCGGGTCCCCACCCGCCGATCACCTCGGTGGATCAGGGACGGTGGTGCTTGGGGTTCTGGCGCTTGCCGCCAGGGCCCCATGCTCCAGCGGCCAAGCGCGCCGAACGTGAAAGTAAAAACGGGACCCGAGGGTCCCGTTCTTCATTTCGCATCAACCACGCAATCGACGTAATACCGAGTCACGCCGTCGTTGCCCTTCTCCGCGACCAGCCCGTGGACATCGGTCGCGAAGCCCGGGAACTTCGCATTGAAGTCTCTGGTGAACTTCAAATAGTCCACGATCCGCTTGTTGAAGCGTTCACCCGGGATCAGCAGCGGGATGCCGGGGGGATACGGCGTCAGCAGCGCGGTGGTGACGCGGCCTTCCAGCTTGTCGATCTCGACGCGTTCCGTCTTGCGATGCGCGATGTGCGCATACGCGTCGGACGGCTTCATCGCCGGCTCCAGGTCGGACAGATAGACCTCGGTGGTCAGGCGCGCGATGTCGCCGGACGCGTAGGCCTCGTGCACGCTCTGGCACAGGTCGCGCAAGCCCATGCGCTCATAACGCGGGAAGGCGGCGACGAAGTCGGGCAGGATGCGCCAGATCGGCGCGTTCTTGTCGTAGTCGTCCTTGAACTGCTGCAGCGCGGTCAGCAGCGTGTTCCAGCGGCCCTTGGTGATGCCGATGGTGAACATGATGAAGAACGAATAGAGCCCCGTCTTCTCGACCACGACGCCATGCTCGGCCAGGAACTTGGTGACGATGCTGGCCGGGATGCCGGTCTTGGCGAACTTGCCGCTCATGTCCAGGCCGGGCGTGATGACCGTGGACTTGATCGGGTCCAGCATGTTGAAGCCGGCCTCGATCGGACCGAAGCCGTGCCACTTCTCGTTGGCCTTGAGCATCCAGTCCGCAGCCTTGCCGATGCCGTCGGCGGCGAGCTTGTCCGGTCCCCAGACCTTGAACCACCAGTCCTTGCCGTAGTCCTTCTCGACCTTGCGCATCGCACGGCGGAAGTCCAGCGCCTCGAGGATGGACTCTTCCACCAGCGCCGTGCCGCCCGGGGGCTCCATCATCGCGGCGGCGACGTCGCAGCTGGCGATGATCGAGTACTGCGGGCTGGTCGAGGTGTGCATCAGATAAGCCTCGTTGAACAGATGCTTGTCCAGCTTCACGTTCTGCGAGTCCTGCACCAGCACCTGCGACGCCTGCGAGATGCCGGCCAGCAGCTTGTGGGTCGACTGCGTGGCGTAGACCATCGCGGTCTTCGGGCGCGGGCGATGCTTGCCCATCGCGTGGTACGAGCCGTAGAAGTTGTGGAACGCCGCGTGCGGCAGCCACGCCTCGTCGAAGTGCAGCGTGTCGATCCAGCCGTCCAGCTTGGCCTTGATGGTCTCGGTGTTGTAGAGCACGCCGTCGTAGGTGCTCTGCGTCAACGTCATGATGCGCGGCTTGACCTTCTTCGGATCCACGCCCTTGAGCAGCGGATTCTTCGCGATCTTCTTGCGGATGGTGTCGGGCGAGAACTCGCTCTCCGGGATCGGACCGATGATGCCGTAGTGGTTGCGCGTGGGCGTCATGAAGACCGGCACCGCGCCGGTCATGATGATGCTGTGCAGGATGGACTTGTGGCAGTTGCGGTCGACCACCACGATGTCGCCCGGCGCCACCGTGTGGTGCCAGACCATCTTGTTGGAGGTCGAGGTGCCGTTGGTGACGAAGAAGCAGTGGTCCGCGTTGAAGATGCGGGCGGCGTTCTTCTCGCTCTCGGCGACCGGGCCGGTGTGGTCCAGCAGTTGGCCGAGTTCCTCGACCGCGTTGCAGACGTCGGCACGCAGCATGTTCTCGCCGAAGAACTGGTGGAACATCTGGCCGACCGGGCTCTTCAGGAAGGCCACGCCGCCGGAGTGCCCCGGGCAGTGCCAGGAGTAGGAGCCGTCCTGCGCGTAATCCATCAGCGCCTTGAAGAACGGGGGCGCCAGGCCGTCGAGGTAGCTCTTGGCCTCGCGGATGATGTGACGCGCCACGAACTCGGGCGTGTCCTCGAACATGTGGATGAAGCCGTGCAGCTCGCGCAGCACATCGTTGGGCAGGTGCTGCGAAGTCCGGGTCTCGCCGTAGACGTAGATGGGGATGTCCGCATTCTTGAAGCGGATCTCCTGGATGAACTTGCGCAGGTTCAACACCGCCGGATCGAGCTCCGCGCCATCGCCGTTGCCGGAGAACTCCTCGTCGTCGATCGACAGGATGAAGGCGCTGGCCCGGCTCTGCTGCTGGGCGAACTGGCTCAGGTCGCCGTAGCTGGTCGCGCCCAGCACCTCGAAGCCCTCTTTCTGGATGGCTTCCGCCAGGGCGCGAATGCCCAAACCCGAGGTGTTCTCGGAGCGATAGTCCTCGTCGATGATGACGATGGGAAAGCGGAAACGCGGCGTCATGAAGCCTCCAGATCGGGGCGGGGTCAAACAAGAAAGGCGCGAAGTGTAGGGCGTCAGCCGTGTCACGCAAGTGTTGATCGGGGGGTGTCGCGGAAACAGAACGGCGTCGTCGTCCATGGCCCGGAAATGCGGGCGCCGCGACCCGCTTGGGCCTCGCTCGGCGGCCTCGATCCGGGGCGTACACTGGTCCGATTCGACAGGACCGGGCGAATCACGGATCGCCCGGCCGCTAGGAGGATCTGATGGACTGGACCCTGTCCACCTGGTGGTGGGTCATCTGCGGCGGACTGGTGGCGGCGGAGCTCGCCAGCGGGACGACCTTCTACCTGCTGATGCTGGCACTGGGCGCCGCGGCGGCGGCGCTGGCGGCGCACCTGGGCGGCCCGTTCTGGGCCCAGGTGACGGTCGCGGCGGCGGTGGGCGGCGGCGCGGTGGCCTGGTGGCACGGCCGTCAGCGCCGGCACCCGCGCACGCCAGCCAGCGAGAACCCCAACGTCAATCTCGACATCGGCCAGAGCCTGGACGTCCTCCAATGGCGCGCCGACGGCACCGCCGAGGTCCGCTACCGCGGCGCGGCCTGGCAGGCGCGCTTCGTCGGCCATGGCGCCCCGCACAGCGGCAGACATGTGATCCGCGCGGTCGAGGGCAGTTGCCTGCTGGTCGAGGCGGCCTGAACGCGCCGCCCTGCCCCATCGCGCTTCCCGCATCCGTTTCGCTTACCCGTTCATTCCTGGAGGAGGAGTCCCGCTCATGGAAATCGTCGCCCTGGTCCTGCTGGTGGTCGCCATCGTCTTCGTCGTGCAGGCCGTCAAGGTGGTCCCGCAGCAGCACGCGTGGGTGGTGGAGCGTCTTGGCAAATATCACGCCACGCTCACGCCCGGCCTGAACATCCTGGTGCCCTTCGTCGACCGCCTGGCCTACAAGCATTCGCTCAAGGAGATCCCGCTGGATGTTCCGAGCCAGGTCTGCATCACCAAGGACAACACCCAGCTCACGGTGGACGGCATCCTGTACTTCCAGGTGACCGACCCGATGCGCGCGAGCTACGGCTCGAGCAACTACATCATCGCCATCACGCAGCTGGCGCAGACCACGCTGCGCTCGGTGATCGGGCGCATGGAGCTGGACCGCACCTTCGAGGAGCGCGACGCCATCAATGCCGCCGTCGTGCAGGCGCTGGACGAGGCGGCGCTCAACTGGGGCGTGAAGGTGCTGCGCTACGAGATCAAGGACCTGACGCCGCCGGCGGAGATCCTGCGCTCGATGCAGGCGCAGATCACGGCCGAGCGCGAGAAGCGCGCGCTGATCGCGGCGTCGGAGGGCCGGCGCCAGGAGCAGATCAACATCGCCACCGGCGAGCGCGAGGCCGCGATCGCGCGCTCCGAGGGCGAGAAGCAGGCCGAGATCAACAAGGCGCAGGGCGAGGCCGCGGCCATCACGGCGGTCGCCGAGGCCAGCGCGGACGCGATCCGCAAGATCGCCGCGGCGATCCAGCAGCCGGGCGGCGGGGACGCGGTGCAATTGAAGGTCGCGGAGAAGGCGGTCGAGGCCTTCTCGCAGCTCGCGCAGAAGAACAACACGATGATCGTGCCGGCCAACATGAGCGAGGTCTCAGGGCTGATCGGCACGGCGATGGCGCTGATCAAGAGCGACAAGGTGATCCAGCCCGGACGCTGAGCGCCCTTCCCGCCTGCGGACGGTCGCGTGTGCGTCGCACCGCGGCGATCCGACAACTTTCCTTGCGAGCCTGAAAACTGCGCTATGATGGCGGGCTTCGGAGAGATGGATGAGTGGTTTAAGTCGCACGCCTGGAAAGCGTGTGTAGGTTAATAGCCTACCGAGGGTTCGAATCCCTCTCTCTCCGCCAAGACCACAATGAAACGGGCCCTGAGTGATCAGGGCCCGTTTTCATTTCAGCGGCTGCCCGGCAGCCAGAGCGTGCGCACGGTCAGCGCCGAGTCGCCACCCAGCAGCAGCAGGCGATCGCCGACCGGCACCAGCATCCGCAGCGCATTGAATTCGCTCGCCTCCACGCCCACGCGCAAGGTCTTGACGGTCGCGCCGCTGAGCGGCCCGGCGCCAGCGTCCCACCAGCTCACGAGCGTGAGCGTCCGGTTCACCGGGTAGGCCGGCACATCCGGCCACAGCGGCCCCGTGCGGTCGACGAGCCCCAGCATCCGCTGCCCCTGTCCCTGGAAGGCTGGCGAGCCGGAATCGGTGCGCGCGCCCGGCATGCCCCGGACGGTCTCGTCATCCAGCGTGGCACCGCCGCGCACCGGATTGAACTGGGCATCCAGACGCAGACCGGCGGACTCGGGAAGCGGGTCGCCGGTACGCAGGTCGCGCGCCCACATCAGCGCCGCGCCCTCGTCGAGCGGCACCACGGTGGGCGCGAGCCGATAGGTCGCTTGCGAGGCGCCGCTCAACAGCACGGTCTGCCGGAGGTCGCCGCTGTCGGGCGCCCAGGCGGCCACCTGGATGTCCAGGGCCCCGATGGACGTCGCGCGGCCCGACCAGGCCGCCACCAGGCGCCCGCCGGAGAACGCGAACGAGGTCCGGTCCACGCTCCCGCCAGTGAACACCACCGCTTGCGCGCCGACCTGCGTGCCGTCCAGCGCGAAGCGGCCCATCACCAGTTCGGTGGCGCTGCCATCGGCTGTGCCGCGGCTCCAGAGCAGCGCCAGGTTGCCGCCTTGCGCGGCGGCGCCGAGCACGCTCGCGTCGCCCTGCCGCCCGGGCCGCGACAGCGGCAGCGCCGCCACCGTGCCCAGCAGATTCCCCGAAGCGTCGAAGCGGGTCACCAGCGGGCCGAACCC
>Ga0209389_1004403_pt1 | contig 11709 bp, 7 predicted proteins | sample CowpearedBW_FD_187526 | JGI IMG/M metagenome (GOLD analysis project Ga0209389, IMG submission 187526) | Root nodule microbial communities of legume samples collected from California, USA - Cow pea red BW (SPAdes) (version 2) | ecosystem: Host-associated > Plants > Roots > Nodule | place: USA... | reverse complement strand
CATTCGTCATTGGCCACTTCATCAATTGGATATCAAGACTGCTTTCCTTCATGGTGATCTTGAGGAGACAGTCTACATGGAGCAACCTCCTGGGTTTGTTGCTCAGGGGGAGTCTGGTATGGTGTGCAAATTGCATCGTTCTTTATATGGCCTCAAACAATCACAACGTGCCTGGTTTGGAAAATTCAGCTTCATTGTTCAAAATTTTGGGTTAAGACGCAATGAGAGAGATCACTCAGTCTTTTACTCACATACTTCTTCTAGGAAATGTATCTACCTAATAGTATATGTTGATGATATAGTCATTACAGGAAAGGATATTGTTGGCATATCTCAATTAAAGGAGCACCTGTGTAGGCGTTTTCAAACCAAGGATTTGGGAAACCTTAAATACTTCTTGGACATTGAAGTGGCTCAGTCTAAACATGGCGTTGTAATCTCTCAAAGGAAGTATGTTCTTGATATACTACAAGAAACTGGTATGATTGATTGTAAACCAGTAGAGAGTCCTATGGACCCAAATCAAAAGTTAACAACTGAAGAAGGTGAATTATTCTTTGACCCTGAGAGATACAGGAGGCTGGTCGGAAAACTAATTTATCTCACTATTACAAGGCTAGATCTATCATTTGTAGTTGGAGTGGTTAGTCAGTTTATGCAGTCTTCATGTGTTGGCCATTGAAATTCTATCACTTGCATTCTAAGGTACCTAAAAAAGGCTCTCGGGCAAGGGTTGTTATATGAAAATAGAGGAAGCTTTCATGTCTTTGGATATTGTGATGCGGATTGGGCAAGATCTCCTATGGACAGACGATCTACTACTGGATACTGTGTATTCCTTGGAGGTAATATTATTTCATGGAAAAGTAAGAAGCAAAGTATAGTAGCTATATTGACAGTTGAAGCTGAATATAGAGCCATGACATCACTAACATGTGAACTTATATGGGTGAAGCAATTTCTTCAAGAAGTTAATTTTTGTGACATCCAGACTATGAAGATGTATTGTGATAATCAAGTTGCTTTCCGCATTGCATCAAATCCAGTGTTGCACGAGAGAACAAAACATATAGAAATAAATTGCCATTTTGTTCGTGAAAAGTTGTGGGATCGAATGACCAACTCGCAGATATGTTGACAAGGGGACCTCAGATTGAGTTTATTTGTTCCAAGCTTGGTACGTACAATTTGTATGCTCCAAGGGGACCTCAGATTGAGTTTATTTGTTCCAAGCTTGGTACGTACAATTTGTATGCTTCAGCTTGAGGGGGAGTTTAGAAATAGTTAGTATATCTACTTAATCATTATGTGTAAGTTAGGAGGTTGAGTGTGGATAACCTGTGCACCTAGCACCTAGTTGTAGCCTTTAATGTTTTAACTTCCCTTGTATCTCTTTTATCATCTATATAAATATCAGGAACAGTAGAGGGGTCTCATTAAGCCCTCAAAATATTTTCACTCTTTAATCTCAAGTGTAGAGAAATGGTAGAATCTAATCAAGTGCTTTAGATGTGCATGATGAAAGATCAGTAGGAGCAGGATTTAGAAGAAAAGATTTGATGAGTGTAGTAGCCCTATTGTTAGAGGTAGAGGGAGACTAAGAAAAACTATAGTTGAAACCATTAAGAAGGATTAACCTTTCCTGTTAGGAGATTAACATTTATAAAAACTATAGTCCTTATAAATGGTGTCTTATCACCATGATTTGACATTTTTACGATTTGTTTAGTTTTTCCAATCCTCAAATCCCATGGGCAAGACTAAGATGGGTAAATTGAACGTGTCAGCTTTCTGTTTTTCTAGGATCTGTGTTGTTTTCTGAATCCTTTAAGGATCCCATGTGCGAAACAGAAATGGGTAGAATAGAATGAAAATGTTTCTCAACATTTTCTATTACTAGCCTTTTGCTTCTAGGGATTTCTACGAGTGTTCCATTATGGTGCTTTTTGTCAAAGGAGTAAAATTGGACTGCTATGGTTTTTAAAATTTATGTTGTGGTGAATAAATTTATCATATATTCTCTTCTCCATGCAGCCTGTGGTGGATGCTTTTGATCCAAGGTTGTTAATAGCTGCTCCTATGTTCCATGTGATAGACTTTACCAAAATAAAGGTGAGAACCTTCTCAGTTTTATTTGGTTAGATCGTTACTTTCCAGAGATCCTACTGGCTGATAAATACCACTTTTCGTGGAACAAACTGATATCTCCATCGTAGTACTCCAGCTAATACATAGCCTATACCACCATATTTGTGACAGGAAACTTGTTAATAGAAATATGTGACCTGGTAGTTTGTATCCATCAGTTAATCCTTTGAGCCTATTGCTGGATCGCGGTTGTATTTCTTCTTGATTATATCGGATCAATGTTTAGAAAGAAACATCCGAGTGTGCTCAAATCATGTTTCATTCTGTAGGAAGAAGAGCTATATGAAATTGACATTCCTCTCAAATTCGTAGCCACTGTGGGTGCCAGGCTACATGGGTTGGCATGTTGGTTTGATGTACTGTTCAATGGAAGGTAATCTTGCACTTCTTCGTGATACATTTTCTGTTTTTTCATGCATCATTGCTTTGTTATTGTTTGCATCAGTTAATTTGTCACTCAATTATTCTAAATCCGCAGTACTGCTCGAAGGTGGCTTACCACTGCCCCTGGTTCACCTACAACCCACTGGTATCAGTTACGCTGTGTTCTCTCACAGCCAATATATGTTGTGGCAGGGCAAGAAATCACTGGCAGGATGCACTTGATTGCCCACACTGCTCAGAGTTATACAATCTATTTAACATTGTCAGGTTGGTAATTGTGTGTTTTTTTTTCTAATTTATTACTATATTATATCTTGCACCATGTTGTGGATGAACAAATTTCAATTTTTCATTTAGCTAAAACATGGGGCCCTGGTGCTGAACAAGGAGGGATTCTTCAAACATCATCCTGTAAACTTGATCTGAAAGAACCTTACTATAGAATGTCCCAACCTCAAGCTTATCCATTAAACCAGGATCAGCAACCTCAAGTACTTCTACCGTCACAGGTATTGAATTCATAATCCAATATCTATTTTTTAACTTCTTTCTGCAAGCTTATTGTGAGTATAAATCTATGGAAGAAATGTAATCTCTTCCTGTTTACTGCACTAGTTTTTTTTTTTAACAGTAAGTTTGTTTGCCAGGATATAAACATCCAATCTCAAGATTTGGATGAGGTGGAGATGATGCAGCAGCCTTCGCCCAAGTCATGTGCTCAAATTGACTCGCTCATGCAGACTGCATAAGTTAATGAATACTTTATGCTTTGTAACATGAATCAATCTGTTAGGGGTATATGTCCGTCTTTATTTGGATATACCCCTTCCTTGTACATCGATGTTTTTTTCTATCTATTGTGAGTGATTGTGCTGCAAAATCCTGTATTCAATTGCATCGTAATTTATCCAGCAACACATTGCATTCTCAAGCCTGGTAAAATTGTGAGCCTCATTATTTCTGAGGTATTGCATCTGGCTTTGAAAGGACATGTCAGGCTCATAGGGGGGGCGTTATTTTTTGTTAACTACTTAAGTTGAAAGACTTTTTTGCTCTTGATTGCTAATTGGAAGTGAAATTTTTTATTCTAAATTATACCCTTTTTTTCCTCTGTAATTTTCTACACTGAAGCTTGTCAAGCATACCTTGGTAGAGTAGGAACAACCTTATAATAGACAACTCACTTTAGATACACATTTTTCTCACTATTTGCTACTAGACTCTGCTGGAGTTGCTGACCTTCCATCTCCACTACCTAAATACTTCTCTACATATTCAATATATTTTAACAAAGAGAGGTCCAAATAAGCCTATTCATAATTTTTTTAAGTGTCATCATGTCCCTAAATTGTACAATAATTTGATTTCTCTACAAAAATTGAGTATCTTTCATGTAATGTTTTTATAATAATTCTTGTATTTTATTGCACAAGAAATCCGATGGGACAATATACATGCTAGAGAATGGAAGACCAATGAAGATAAAACTCAACTATACCAGTGTTGGTTAGGATATTCATTGACACTCATCATTTAAGAATTCAATCTCGAGTTATGAATAAATAATGCACGTGAATTAAATGAAATGGAATATGAATGAAAGATGGAATGCAATGCATGTTATGATCATATGCACGTTATCAATGATTCATTTTACAGAGAAAATATCATCTTGGGATTACAAAATCAAAACACATGCTTATGGAGATGCAGATTGCTTTGCCATGAGTTCCTGGTAGTGGGTCAGGTAAGCGTGTACCGTTAAAAAAAGCGGCGGTCGATAGTATGAAATATGCAAGTACGAAATATTTTGTGGTTAGCTCGAAAGAGAAATCTCAATGTAAAGAAAGGACTCACACTTGAGGACGAGATTGTTGGAAAGTGTGAGTTTAAGTTCCACATTGAATAAAAATGAGAAAGTTGAGCCCTATATAAAGATGAAGACCATAAATTCACCGTCTTAAGATTTCTCATTGATGTTGTATATTCCCGGTAATCCTCATCTCCATAAGCATATGTGCTTTGATTTTGTAATCATAACTTGCACTGCATTGATAACGTGCATATGGTCATAACGTGCATTGTATTCCATCCTTCATTCATATCCATTTCATTTAAGTTTTTATTCCTTTCAGTTTTCTTCATTCCATCTTAGTCTAATTCATGTGCATTATTTCTTTTCACTTTCATTCCAATTCACGTGCATTTCATTTTTCTTAGATCTACACATGCATTGCATCAATCATTTCCATAAGCTAAACTTGACACTAATCATTTCCTTGGATTCAATCCTGAGTTGTGAATGAATAATGCACGTGAATTAGACTAAGATGGAATGAAGAAAACTGAAATGAATAAAAACTTAAATGAATGGATATGAAATGGAATGCAGTGCAAGTTATGACCATTCGCATGTTATCAATGATTCATTTTACAGAGAAAATATCACCTTGGGATTACAAAATCAAAGCACATATACTTATGGAGATGCATATTGCTTTGCCATGGAGTTACTAGTAGTGGGTCAGGTAAGTGTGTACTGTTAAGAAAAGCGGCGGTCGACGGTACGAAATACTCAGTGGTTAGCTCGAAAGAGAAATCTCAATGTAAAGAAAGGACTCACACTTGAGGGCGAGATTGTTGGAAAATGTGAGTCTAAGTCCCACATTGAGTAAAAATGAAAAAATTGAGCACCATATAAAGATGAAGACCCATAAACTTATCACCTTAAGAAAAGCGGCGGTCGACGGTACGAAATACTCAGTGGTTAGCTCGAAAGAGAAATCTCAATGTAAAGAAAAGACTCACACTTGAGGGCGAGATTGTTGGAAAATGTGAGTCTAAGTCCCACATTGAGTAAAAATGAAAAAATTGAGCACCATATAAAGATGAAGACCCATAAACTCATCACCTTAAGGTTTTTGATTAAGAGTGGTATCAACCCCTGATAGTTGAACTCATGTCTCATTGATGTCGTATATTCTAGGTAATCCTCATCTCCATAAGCATATGTGCTTTGATTAAGGTGATATTTTCTTTGTAAAATGAATCATTGATAATGTGCATATGGTCATAACGTGCACTGCATTTCATCCTTCATTCATATCATTCATTTAAGTTTTTATTCATTTCAGTTTTCTTCATCCCATCTTAGTCTAATTCACGTGCATGATTCCTTTTCACTGTTATTCCAACTCACTGCATTTCATTTCTCTTAGTGCATAACATCAATCATTTCCATAAGCTAAACTTGACACACATCGTTTCCTTAGATTCAATCCCGAGTTATGAATGAATAATGCACGTGAATTACACTAAGATGGAATGAAGAAAATTGAAATGAATAAAAACTTAAATGATTCATTTTACAAAGAAAATATCACCTTGGGATTACAAAATCAAAGCACATATGCTTATGGAGATGCATATTGTTTTGCCATGAGTTCTTGGTAGTGAGTCAGGTAAGCGTGTACCGTTAAGAAAAGTGGTGGTCGACGATGGTATGAAATACTCGATGGTTAGCTCGAGAGAGAAGTCCCAATGTAAAGAAGGGACTCACACTTGAGGACGAGATTGTTGGAAAGTATAAGTCGAAGTTCCAACATTGAGTAAAATGAAAAAAATTGAGCACCATATAAAGATGAAGACCCATAAACTTATCGGCTTAAGGTTTTGGGTTAAAAATGGTATCAATCCCTCATAGTTGAACTCATGTCTCATTGATGTTGTATATTCTCGATAATCCTCATCTCCATAAGCATATGTGCTTTGATTTTATAATCACAAGGTAATATTTTCTCTGTAAAATGAATCATTGATAATGTGCACATGGTCATAACGTGTAACGTGCACTGCATTTCATCCTTCATTCATATCCATTTCATTTAAGTTTTTATTCATTTCAGTTTTCTTCATCCCATCTTAGTCTAATTCACGTGCATTATTCCTTTTCACTGTCATTCCAACTCATTGCATTTCATTTCTCTTAGAGCATAGCATCAATCATTTCCATAAGCTAAACTTGACACGCATCATTTTCTTAGATTCAATCTCGAGTTATGAATGAATAATGCACGTGAATTACACTAAGATGGAATGAAGAAAATTGAAATGAAAAAAAACTTAAATGATTCATTTTACAAAGAAAATATCACCTAGGATTACAAAATCAAAGCACATATGCTTCTGGAGATGCATATTGCTTTGCCATGAGTTTTTAGTAGTGAGTCAGGTAAGCATGTACCGTTAAGAAAAGTGGTGGTCGACGATGGTATGAAATACTCGATGGTTAGCTCGAGAGAGAAGTCCCAATGTAAAGAAGGGACTCACACTTGAGGACGAGATTGTTGGAAAGTGTAAGTCTAAGTCCCAACATTGAGTAAAAATGAAAAAAATTGAGCACCATATAAAGATGAAGACCCATAAACTCATCGGCTTAAGGTTTTGGGTTAAAAATGGTATCAACCCCTCATAGTTGAACTCATGTCTCATTGATGTTGTATATTCTCGATAATCCTCATCTCCATAAGCATATGTGCTTTGATTTTATAATCACAAGGTAATATTTTCTTTGTAAAATGAATCATTGATAATGTGCACATGGTCATAACGTGTAACGTGCACTGCATTTCATCCTTCATTCATTTTCATTTCATTTAAGTTTTTATTCATTTCAGTTTTCTTCATCCCATCTTAGTCTAATTCACGTGCATTATTCCTTTTCATTTTCATTCCAACTCACGTGCATTTCATTTCCTCTTAGATTTACTCATGCATAGCATCAATTTTCATAAGCTAAAGTTGACAAGCATCATTTCCTTAGATTCAATCTCGAGTTATGATGAATAATGCACGTAAATTAGACTAAGATGGAATGAAGAAAACTGAAATGAATAAAAATTTTAATGATTCATTTTACAAAGAAAATATCACCTTGGGATTATAAAATCAAAGCTCATATAGCTTATGGAGATGCTGATTGCTTTGTCATGAGTTCTTGGTAGTGGGTCAGCTAAGCATGTACCGTTAAGAAAAGCGACGGTCGACGGTACGAAATATTTTGTGGTTAGCTCGAGAGAGAAATCTCAATGTAAAGACTCACACTTAAGGGCGAAATTGTTGGAAAGTGTGAGTCTAAGTTCCACATTGAGTAAAAATGAGAAAGTTGAGTATCATATAAAGATGAAGACCCCATAAACTCATCGTCTTAAGATTTTGGGTTAAAAATGGTATCAATCACTCATAATTGAACTCATGTCTCATTGATGTTGTATATTCCCAGTAACTCTCTCTCGAAAGACTCAATATCTATGAGATATAAAAATTCTTTCAAATATTTCTTTGATTTTTGGTTTCAGGAAGAGGAAACCAATCGATAATTATATATAAGGAAATTATACATTACTCTGCATGAATGAAATGTTATTTCAATATTGCTACTCAACAAGGTATCACTGAATATTAAAAAATTGACACTCATGAAGAAACATGAGCTGAAGAACAGTTAAACTAAGAGAGAAAGAAAACATTCCTTTTCAGGGCTTAACTATTTTCATCATTGAAAGTGCGTGAATCGGTGGCAATTTGGATTGGCAGAAGCTCTGCCACAACTCCATCTTCTGTTCTGCGTCCTTAGTCAGTGCCTCATACACGTCAGTTGCAATACTTCGAGCTGCATCTCTTGCCTCTGGAAGTCTATCATTCAGCAAATCAGCTGCAACTTCAATCAGTTCAGCCAAAGAAAACTGTTCCATTTCTTCAAGACCCTGCTCACATTCACATAACCTTAGAACAAACAGTGCATAGACACAAAAACAAACAACGTTAAAGACATGAGCTTGTAATAATGTCTACTCACCATCTTTGAGACACAGTTGGAGAGAGAGACAGCAGCCTTGGCCCTGACCCTAAGGTTTTTGTGACTAACATATACCCTTAGTTTCTGAAGCAGAGGAAGAGGGGTCATGGAACTAACCATTGAGCCAAGTGCTCTATCAGCTTCTTCACACACAAACCTTTTATCTTGGGAAGCTTTTAGCAGCAGCTGCAGCAGCTGTTGATGTTGAACCAAACAACACATTCCAACCCATTAGATAACCAAAAAACAAAATGTTTAAAACTTATCTTAGTCATTGTGTGAGAGGTTTAAGATTTAAGAACAAATCCACAACATTTTTACAAATTTAAGAGCTAAAACCAATTTTTGATCAAAAACACATTTTCAATGAACCCTACAAAATTTATCCTAGAAAAGAGATCACATAAGAAAAATCTGAGTCCAAGTACCAGGCCATCAAATGCATCAGAGGTCTCGGGGTCAAGCAACTTGTCACCAGAGGCGTTGAAAATATCAGCCGCAGCCATAATTGCGGTTTTGCAAAGAGCACTACGAGGGTTCTTCATTGTCTTCGCCACCACCAACACAATATTTCCCCTGCCCACAACATCATTACATTAATTCCTCGAAACCCAATTGCCCCCACAATCAAAGCTCAAAACTTTAAAAGAAAAATATAAATTTAAACAAAGAAAAAGAACAATGAATATAAATATTCCTTACAAGATAGGGAATAGAAGGGACGAGTGGAACAACGCAAATCGCCTAGCATCGTTCAGCGACTCACAAACCTTGATCCAGTTTTTCGAATTCAAATCTTCAATCAAACTCTGCATTTCCAAACATTTTCACTTTTAAGATAAAATGCTCCAAAAAGATTGAATTCCAAATCTTTAATCGCACAACGAGAGAAAGAAAGGAGAACAACACACACAAACCTGAATCTGAACTTCGGGATCCGACAAGGGTTTAAGGTTGTCGGAGGAGACATAGTCAACAGTGGCATCCCCTGATGAGGGCAAGGGAACTTGGTTTTCGCCATTGACGGCAGCAGCACGATCTTGCTGTTTCTGGGTTGCAACAGCAATCTTGGGTTGTTTTTTGGGTCTCTCTGGGGTTGTTGTTGGGAGAGCGTTGTCGATGGGTCTGAGAGCCATTGTGAGTGTTGCAGAGCAAAGAGAAAGATGATCAAGAAATGAAAGTGAATGAGTGAGTGAAAGACTTAATAGATTCCAAGAAAATTTAATTCCTTCTATAAAAATCGCAACTTTTTGGGGCTCAGGTCTAAAAATGGAAAGAGACGTTGGGGTTTTGGTTCGTAACGGTAACATTTTTAAATGCCAATGTTTGTTTGAAAGTGAAACGATGTATGATATTATTAGAGTTCGAGAGCAACGTATGTATTTCAATAACCAAAAAAAGTAGAAAAGAAATAAAAAGTTTGTTTTTGCTTAAATTGACGAGTGAAAAGGAGAAATAAATTAATTGAATAATTAAAACAAGTTTAATTTTTTTTACAAAAGTAATTTAAATAAAAAAATTTAGTTGACCAATCTAAGTAATAATTTATTCTAAAATTTATTTAAATATTATTTTTTCTATTAGTATTAGAGGAGTTATGCTTATAGGATATTAACTTTACCAAGCTTATGATTTGAATAAAATCATTTAATAAGACCCCATTTAGAATGTTTAAATATTATTTTATTAACTTTAATACGTGAATCATGTAAAGAAAAACAATACTATAACTCTATGAACAAAAACAAAAAATTTTCTTTTATAGACTAAGAGGGATAACACAGATAGATTTATGAATCAATAATTATTATTTTATGTTGCTTTTAAATATTATATCATTTATACAAAAACTATTTTTTTAAAGTTAGTTACTTATTACCTTCTTGATTTATACCTTATTGTGATTAAGAATGTTGGTATTAGTTAAATTCATTTAATGCTCTTAATTCCATAAAATAAAAAAATTGTAATTCTCAAACTACTCTTAATTATAGTCATAACAAATAGTGTTCAAATTTGAATATATAATTATTTTAAAGACCATATCATTAGTAACATAAATAGTAGAACAACATTGATAATCTTAAGTAGTGATTCATAAATATAGGAGAGGGAAAATAACTTCTAAGAGCCGAATCAATGAGTTTGTGCATAGTGTGAAGGCAAATTATTAGCTATATTCATGAATTTTTTTGAGAATGAATTTTGGAATCATATTATACTTTTAGAAATGAAATTGATTAAAAGGTTGCCTATAGCAATCACAACAATCCACTTCAAGTGGTTTGGTTATTATTGGTATAAACATATGTGAATGGGCTTGTTAAAAAGACAAGAAAAAATGAATTCACATGGACCAATATTGTTACTATTAAATTTATAAAAAACAATGATAATGAAATAATAATAATATATTATTATTATGAGAGTTAAATATATTTTTAGTTTATAAATTTTATCGTGAAATTGAGATTAGTTTATGTTTTAAATTTTGATATGATTTGGTTCTCAAATTCTATAAATGAATTTACATAATCTTCCTAACTCAACTTCATTGTATCTTTTTTACATGTTAAATTGAGTTTTAAATTGAATATTTGAGTTGTTTATCCCTCTTTGATACATTACAACTTAAATATCAGTCTAAAACTTTGTTTTACATACATAATTGGGACTGTATTTTGTTTAACATACATAATTGGACTGGATTTATTTATTTTTTGATATTAAAATGCATTAAAGTTTAAAAAAGAGAATTGAATTTTAATTTTAGGTCCTAATTTAAGGATTAGGAACATATTTAGTTATTATTATTATTTTTTAATATTATTTTTATTTTGCATTTGGATTGGATTGAAGACACGAAGTGGTGTGAATGGTTTCCCTTTCTTTTTTATTTGGTGTAATGAGTGTACGCAACATCTTCAATATAAAAAAGGAAATAAGACAGACACATAAATGTTCATAAATTTTTCCTCACTTTCACACGTCTTAAATATCATATTATATCAATAAATATTGTAGCATCCTGATATATTATGCATATAGCAATCAATATTATTATAAACTATATTATAAGAAAAAAACTAATTAAAAATATATGTTAAAAATTGACCCAACCAATTATATTTTTCATTTAATAAATTGTGCTGTAAATGCTGTAATAATATTCATATATATTGATCTTAGGTATTTTATATAGTTATGATGTCATAGTTATTAATATTAATGTTTTATTTATTACAATAGTAATTATTTAAAATTATTACTGTACGTTTTAGTTATTTTCACTTTTTTTTTTTTTTTTTCATTTCTTTTTT
>Ga0209389_1004400_pt1 | contig 11711 bp, 3 predicted proteins | sample CowpearedBW_FD_187526 | JGI IMG/M metagenome (GOLD analysis project Ga0209389, IMG submission 187526) | Root nodule microbial communities of legume samples collected from California, USA - Cow pea red BW (SPAdes) (version 2) | ecosystem: Host-associated > Plants > Roots > Nodule | place: USA... | reverse complement strand
TTTTTTTATTTTTGTTATTTTTTTTTATTTTATATTTTATTTATATATTTTTTTTTTCATTTTTTTTTATATATATATATATATATATATATATATATATATATATATATATATTTTGCACACATGTTTCTTTTAATAGGTAAATTTTGAATATAGGAGAAAAGAACAAAATCAAATGATACCAAACCAAGTTCTCTCTGAATCGAGCAAGAGAAAGAACTAACATATTCAACGACAAAAATTCAAAAACTTGAAGAATTATATCGCAGAATTAAGTTAAAGAGCTAACCAATGAGTTGGAGAAATTAGAGAGGAAAGAATGAGTTAATCAGTGAGCCGAAGACGGAAAAATAAAACTAAAAATCATGAATCTTTTTAATGGTAAAATTCAAACAACAAAATACTTAAAACAAAATTTAAAAACAAATTGAGCACTCAATAAAATGATACGTTGAAAATACTCAAATTTTTGAAGTACTTAAAATTAAATTAAGCCAATATATAAGTTAATATGTTAATGCGAAAAAATATAATTATGAACATTGATGTTTGAAATTGACATTCTTTTTATGAAGTTATGATAGATTCATATAAGAGAGAAATAGGCTCAAGAACTAAAAGATTCAAGACTTAGCTTTCATGAAGTACAAATTAAACAAACTTTGGACGGTTGTTGTGTGTTTCATAATGTAAGTGGGCTTAGTAGGAAATTCAAGATGTAGTAGTGTTTTATGAATTGGCTCTCAAAGTTTTACAATTGGCTCTCAAAGTTGAAACACAACTAAGAAAAAAAAATGAGGCCAAGAGGAGTAGCTCATACGATGACTACTACAATAATAGTTGGAAAGGAAATGAAAAAAAAAAACATGATAAGCTTCCTTCCAAGAACTCCCACGACCCACCTACTAAGACCAAATTGCCTAGGGCCTCTCAAAACACTCCTAATTCTTCTCAAGTTTCAAGGTTAGGTTCCATAAAATGTTTTAAATTCTTAAGGTATGGAGACATAGCTTTAAATTCTCCTACCAAAATAACTATGACCATAAACCCTAAAGGAGATGTAAAGTGAACATTCTTCTCTCCCTTGCCCTAATAGTTCTTCCTCCCACACTTCTTCTTTCTCTTCAAGTGAGGACGAAATTAAACCAAGTGAAGGAGACTTGTTAGTGATAAGGCACATGCTAGGACAAGTTCCCAAAGAGTTTAAGTACTCTCAAAGAGAAAACATTTTCCATACAAGGTACCTTATCAATAACAAGTTATGTTTCATCATAATAGATGGTGGCGGTTGTATGAATGTAGCTAGCACAAGGGTGGTGCTTAAGCTTGGCTTAAAAACCATTTCTCATGCCAAGCCATATAATATCATGGCTTAGTGAGGAAGGTAAAATAAAAGTCTCAAAATAAGTCCTCATCAACTTCTTAATAGGAACTTGTAAAGATGAGGTATTATGTGATGTTATGCATATGGAAGCTACACACATTTTGTCAGGGAGGCTATGGCAATTTGATAAACACATTTTTCATAATGGCTAGTCTAACAAATTTACCTTCCTCTTCCAATGCAAAAATATCACACTCTTACCTCTCATCCCTAAAGAATTCAATAAGGACCAAAAACACATGCACACCAAAAAGAATGCGAAATGGCACAAGTGACACATAGGCAAGGCAAACGGGCCAAGGAGAAAGGCATCATGATTAGGGTTGTCAAACTAGGTTAAAACCCATGAGCCAACATGGTCTACCATAGGTTCGAGTCGAGTTGGGTTAAGAAAAAATTGCAAATTTCAGTACGAGCAAGAAATTGACCTAGCCCACTAAGGACCTAGGTTGAACCCGTGACGAGTCAAGTTGGCTTACCAACCTGTAAATGAAAAAGAAAACACTCACTAATTGGATTTGGATGCTTCTTCGTACAACCTTACCTTTTCACTTCATGCACCTAACACCATCATGGTTATATAGTAAATTCAAGTCAAGTTATTAAGTCTTTTTTTTTTCGCATGTGTTTTGTAATGTTCAGGTTGATCTAGTTGTTACAACTACATGTGGCATTGAAGAAGAACTTATAAAGTGCTTTCCACCGACATTTATAGGAGATTTCTCTCTACTTGGGGTGTATATTATTTGTAATTGGAAATGCACAAACATTTGAAATAAAACTACTTATGTATAATGTGCAAAATTGTAATTTATTCCTTTTGGGATTGAAGATAAAAATTGATTTTTTGTTAATTAAATGAGCCAACCTGTTTAACCTACTAACCTGTGGTGAGTTGGGTTCAAATTTTTTGGACTCGCTGATAAATGAGCCAATTGGGTTGGCTCACTAAGTGGTTATAAACAACATAACCATAAAGTATAGACATCTCATTTCTAGGTTAGATGACTTGCTTGATGAGCTATAAGGTGCCACCATATTTTTCAAGATAGACTTGAAAATTGGACACAATCAAATTAGAATCAAAGAGGGAGATGAATGAAAAACTGCCTTCAAGACTAAGTTTGAACTGTATGAGTGGTTAGTCATGCCTTTTGACTTGACCAATGCACCTAGTACCTTTATAAGTGTTGATTGAATGTTGATTTGATAACTGAATATTGATTGAATTAGATGATATTTAATTTTTATAGCTAATTTGGTTAATAAATTGAATCGATTAATTGTTTAAATATGGATATGAATCTTTAGAGAACTGTAATAAAAGGATTGTTTGGTTCTTAATTATGTAAATTGATTTGTTTTATGTTTTAGTGATAGTTTATATTTCTCTAAATTTACATCGAAATATGCAAAAAGTGGTGCATTTAAACATTTTAAAAGACTTGTTAATGTATTGAGAAATGAAAAAGGCTGCAATATTATCACTATTATAAGTTATCATGGGTTGACTTTCAAAATGATGAGTTAAATATTTTTATGAGAAATACGAAATTAGGCATAATTTATTTTTGGACTTGGAACATTATAAAAAAATGGTGTTGTTGTGAAAGAAAGAATAAATCATTGGAAGAACTTCTTAGAACCATGTTGAATGAACCTAATCTACCGACATATATTTGAGTTCATGTAATGAAAATATTGTTAGTCAATCCAAATATTGTCAAGATCTCCTAAGAAAATAGGGCACGCAAAGTTGCAAAGAGGCACACATATGCCCACCAACGACCATATTGATAATGATGAAAAAGGTAAGCCTTTGAACTCCACCAAGTATAAAGGTCTAATTGGCCCTTTGTCATATTTGACTGCTATCATACTAGATATAATATTTAGAGTGTAATGTATGCTATATTTGAGTCTCGTCCAAAGGAATAACATATTTCTATTACAAAAATAATTTAAAAATATCTCAAAGGAACTATGAATGTTGGATTGAGGTATCCATGGTTACATTTATTATGATAAAAAATTTTGGATCCTTGTATGAATGAGTTAACATTTTCATAACAATAGTATCAACACTTTGCAACGAATCCTATGTCTCGAGTTTGAACATCTTTGAGGCTTTTACTCCTATGAGAGTCCAAATTCTCTACTGATTTTTTTGATGTTGTCCTCTGCTGAACATTAAAAATACATTGTGTTGGTATTTTAAATATCTTTTTAATATATTTTAAAACGTCAAAATTAGTGGTAATCAGTGTATTATAAAGGCACAATAGAGAAACAAAAAAAAAAAAAAAATCAGAAAATCCAAATTCCTCGTATGAAGGGAGAGTTTCAAATTCACCGTGTTAGGTATCAAACTCTTAAGTAGAGGCGTTTGATAAGGAAATTTGGATCCTCATATAAAGAGGTTAATCTTTTCGTAACATAATATGTTTGGATATTTTCATTATAACTTTGATTGATGTAAACTAGATAGAAAAAACAATTGTGGTACTTGTAATTTACTAGGAAGTAATTTAAGTTTTTTACATGCAAAAACCAATTAATGTTACGATATCTAGAATTAAGTTAATTGTAGTACAACTTAAAGTTGTCGTGCTTAAATTTTGAGGTTGAAGCAACAAAATTTTGATCATAGCTTAAAATTGGATCACATTCCTCGTAAAAGTGATAACACAAGTGCAATTTATTTCACTAAAACGCTATATAGCATTCAAGAATAAAACAAATACACGTCCTTTTTATTTATGATCATATCCGAAAAGTTGATTATGTGATTGAATTTGTTAATACAGACAATCAATCAGTAAATATTTTCATTATATCCCTTATTGTCGAAACTACCTTAGCAATCCAAATTCTAGAGTAAAAGGGTTTAATGTTGGAGACATGAAAGTTAATGAAAGGAAGAACATTTAATTTAACCAATTAAAATGTTTTTAGCTTTGTTGGATTGACATGCATAAACACTTTAACAGATAAAAATAAGTTTTTAATTGGTTAAAAGATCAAAAGTTTTATTAACCTGTTATTTAATTGATTAAAATAAATAAAGAAAACCAACTCAATTAATTTTAACCAATTAAAAATGTGTTTTTAATTAATTAAAATTATTAAAGAAAACATGGATCAAAGAATAACATATTTTGATATCATGTCTCATCCAACAAGCTCTATAGGTAGAGAGCTATAAAATTATTTAGTCCGTCTTTTTTTTATAAAGTTCAAGTAGAATTCTTTAGTCGTGGAATTCTTTTTCCTTTGTAAAATTTTATAGAGTTTAGTTTTTTTTGTTTTTTACAATGCTTGTTGGATAATAACGATTAATTATTAATTATAATAACTGATTTCCAAAAAATATTTTGAGGATTTTGTTTATTTTCAACAAATATTTTGAGGATAATAAGACTCCGTCCATGACTTCAGTCTCCATTTCTTTATTTTTTTTATAGATTCTGTTATTCAACACTATGACTGATTAAATTCTTCTTTCTTGAAATTATTATACGTAATAATCGAAAGTATATTTTAATTGTATTTATATATAGTTTTATTGTCATTCTTTTCATTGATGTTTCATATTTATGCTTATTATTTATTGTACCTTAATCAACCATAAATTAGTTGAAATTGTAAGACATTAAGAAATCTATATAAGTCCTTGACTTAAAATAAGAAAATAAATGAATCATTTGTATGGGAACAAAGAATGATATATTGATCATTTTAGTGATATAATCAATTATATTTAATATTTATTGATTATCTTGAAATTGATTTTTAAACCCTTTCACATATTTATCAATTATTTTCAACATAATTAATTATTATATGTTTAAACTTGCACTTAATGGAGAAAAAATAGATTAGATTGGTCCAGTTTTATTTTCATAATTACACTTAAATTCTATAAATTGATTTAAGTGCCCTGTTATAATAATTGAATTTGATATTACTGAATATACTCTTTCAGAAACTCCCCAAGAAGTGAAAATTTATTCGATTTCACATATTTTTGAGAAAATTCTCTATTTGAGGCAAAATTTGACAAATATAGTTTCTTTTATCTTTGACTTTAATAATTGGATATTCATCACATCAGGTAGGGGATATTCTTCCAAAACTTTTATGTTTTCTGTTACATTCAATGAAATGTATTTTGTGCATTAGGTTTATCTCTCGAAAGGTGTTCAAGCGATTCTAGTTCTTATGTTGTGTGATTAAATGTGTCACACACAAAATTGTTATATAAATTACCAAGGTAGTTCAAACAATCTCATAATTATGAGTAAATTGATATTAGATATAAGTTTAATTTGAATAATTTAAAAATTAATTATGCAATTTCCTTTTCTCTTATCCTTTTATAGTTTCTTAAATATAATTGTCTTTATATATAAAAGAAATTCAATTAGACTTGATGATTCAAAAGTCTTTTCAAAGATTTTTAAATGATAAAAAGTTCTAAATCTCAGTCTGAGAAATTTACTTCTTCTATTCAAGTAATATGGAGGTTACCAGATATGAATCGGATCAAAGTGAATACTGATAGAACTGCTCGATTGAGGTTGGTACAGTATTACTGTTTATGCTGAGGTATTAAGGAAAAGTATATTGGTAGTTTCTCTTCTAAGAGATTCAAAATTCCTTATATATTGAGATCATGGGAATTATTCATGCCATTAATTATTATTGAACTATTAGTTTTTATATGGCTTCGGATTGAACATGTTTCATCCTTAGTGTGTCAAGCCAGTTCTCTCATTTGATGGTTCATTAGATTCTTAGAGGAAGATGAAAAATATCTTTCAGAAAGAAATCATCGTGCAGATAAATTATCTAATATAGGAATGAGAATAAAATTGACTTTAAATGGTATCTTGTTGTCATATTTTGTTATTTTGGATTTTTTTTCACAATAGTATTAGCTTTCCTATATTTGGTTTTGTTTAACAGGAAGTGTTTCTTGGTTTGTCTTTACATGGGTGTGGTGTAGGCTCCATGATTTTGTGTGATGACAAATGAATAATGAATTTTTAGGTGTTAACCTAGATAAGATGTTAGACTTTATAGTGATTCCTAACATGAATTTCATTTTTCTAAAAGGAAAATATAAATTACAAGTTCACTCGTTAGAAATTTTTGCTACAAAGAAGGATACGAAAGAAGTTATACACACAACATACATGATAAATTGTCCCAAAGTTTTGTTGGTGTAGGAAGCCATTTGTAGGGTGTTGAAAACAAAAATCCTTCATGTAACAATTGACGTTACAAGCCCATAAACTATTTAAGTGTCTTCATCTAACCATTGATTAGATTTACTACAAGTAATTTTACTTGTGACTTGACTTTCCTTTCGTCGAATTTAATAATTTCCCGCTTTATGTCTTGCCTTTTGCGTTTACTTCATCTTATTTTGTAGTGTTTTTTATAAGTCAAATAACTTATATTTTATTAAATGACTAAGTGGCGGCACAAGAAATTCAAACTCAGTGAAATCTACAAAATTACAACAAAATAAATGAAAGTACAGCCTGAAAAAGCCAAATAGTGAAACCATAATATGACATAATTCCCCTAAGACCATCCTTCTATAAAAATGTCCAAACTCTATCGAGCAAATTAATAGAATAAATATGCAAACCTTTTCCCCGTTCTGTGGATTCTACAGCACAGGGCATGAAACGTAGGGCATGAAAACGTAACACCTCTACTTTCATAATTTAGAAAAATAATTTTAAAACTTGATTTTTTTTAAAGAGAATTTAAAATAATTTTAATAAAATTTTAAAAAAGTTGAAATTTATAAAAATGTATAAAAGGAAATTTGATAATTTAAAAGTACAAAATTACAATTTTCAAATTTTCAAATTTTTTCCAATTATTTATATTTATGTCTCATATTTTGTTCTTTGCTCAACTTTGATTATGGTATTGTCACTCAAGATATTGTGTACTCAACTTCAATTAGATATCATTATCTCAACCTTATTAAAGCGTTGTTAATTTGACATCATGTTTTAATTGATTTCAATTAAAATTTACTTCATATAAAAGTTTATCAAGATTATTAATGTTGATTTTTTATATACATTAAAATTGTTTCTCAATTGACATTAGTTAAACTTATTTCTCAATTGACATAGTTAAGATTTTATAATAACATCAATGATATTTTTTAATAAATGTCGATATAATTTTTTTTGTTAGTGTCAATTGAAGTTGTTATGTTGATATTATTTTCAGTCAAATGTTGATCACTTATCTTTGACTAACATGGGTTAAGGTTATTCATGTTGAATGTCATGGGATAATTTTTCAACTGACACAAGTCAAAAATCTTCTGGTCAATATTCTTCATTTAATATTATAAAATTTACTTTTCACTAATTTGAACCAATATATATTTCTTGATCAATGTTAATCAAAATTTTCTTAATAAACAATAAGAAACTTATTCTTCAACCATGACATTTGTAAGAGCTATCTATTGGTCAACAATGTTCATACAATCTTCAATCAATGATATTTTTCTTTATAATTAATTACTAAGAGATTTTTCAACCAACATAAATAGAAAAAAAAGTCAACAGAAAATAACATCAACTAAATTTAACTGAAAATAAGTTCTCGACGACCCACATAGATTGACATGATCCTAAAAAGTTGCCTTAACCCAATAAAAATTCAACTTGAATAGGCTAAACCTAACTCAATTTGTCTCAGTTTCATCTGGACCCAACCCGACTTGGACATTATCAGAGTTGGAGTAGACCAAACTTGAGTTGACATGGTCCTACCCTAACTCGTCTGAACATGATTTCACCTCAACTAGGTCTGACTTCCAACTCAACTCAATTTAACCTATGCCAAGGTTGACTCGACTTGACTAGTACAGACCAAGTTAACTCAACTTGAACATAATTTGTTCTTGATTGGACCAGGATCGACTTGGGCATAGCCCAACTTGGACAAACGTGAGTCGGCCCGATTCGGATGAACGTGGACACGCCATGACTCAATTGAATGTGGGTTGCTACAACTCAACTCAACTTGAATCCAGATCGACTTGGCTCCACTTTGGTCCACATGAATTCGACTCAACCTAGATTCAGGTCAACTCAGCTTAACATGGATCTAGATCAACTCACTTGACTTAAGTTCCCTCCAACCTAACAAGATCAATTCAACCTTGTATGAGCCTAACTCGATTCTATCTTACTTAGGTTTGATTTTTATCTAACATTTCATAACTTAAAAATAATTTCATTTTACATAAACCGAGAAAAAGTTTTTGCAAATATAAAATGATAAAATCTTAAAGAACGTTCACTAGAAAATAACATCAATCACAATCAACTAAAAATATAAACTACAAAAAATCATTAATACCGGTAATTTTTAAATTTAAAATATTATTTAATATGTAAGTATATTTTTTTAATTTAGTGATAAATGAAATACTTTATCTAATAAATACATTTAGAATTCATTAAATTTGGATTGCCTTATCAAACAAAAATATTAAAAATAAAAAAAAATTAAATAAAACCAATTTAAATTCAATGTGTCTTAAAAAAATACGAAATTTCCTGGTACAAGGTTAATTTGTATAATTTGTAGATGTTCAATAGAATAAAACTAATTAGTTGGGCTTCTACCTCTGCTCACGAAACTGATTACTAAGTTGATTAGTGGTTGCATATTTAATCAATCTTCTTTATAAAAACTTTTACATAAGGTAAAAAAAATGAGGATTACCAAAATTTAAAATTAGTTTATGTATGAACTAATTTCTAAAAATTATTTTTTATTTTTTGTAACTTGTACGTTAACTTCGAAATAAATCAATTATTTCCTTGTACTATTTATTTTCCTATTAGCTTTAATGAAAAAGTTTGTTGAAACATAATCTTAGTATCCGTACATATTTTTGCTGCAGTATACACCTTAAATAACATGCAATTGTAACGCTCATAATCAATAAAGATGATCCATATCTCTTGACAAACAAATATTCATTTTATAAGACCCACTTTTATTAAGTATCCTAATGTTAAGGATCAAACTGTTGGGCCTAAAGGGTTGATCTATAGGATGCCAAGGCCCCTAAAGCAGTCAAGGTCCCTCAATTGTAAGTCATTTTAAAAAAAATCAGTGTCCTAACTCACCCATATTTTCTCCACATAACCTCTGCTAGGGTTTGGAAATCTATCTAAGTTCAAGTGAGCTCAACCTCCGTCTCCCGTTTAGTTCTCGAACCTAGCCTTTCTAAGTTGTTTTCGTGGTTTAATCCAATCTCCTTTGTCGTGCCACTGTTTCAGTTCATAGATTTGTTCTTGGAGCTACTGGTTTCGCTGGCTTAAGAGTCGAAGTCCAATATTAGCCCTTTTCCAGATAAGGGAAGCTAGGGTTTCACGTTATTTCTATTTTATGTTATTAATGTTTTGTGAAATATGAGAAAAGATTGGGGGGTTTTGGTATATTTTTGAGTTAGGGGTTCAAATATTCATGAAACTGTGACATTTGACGTTATTTCTCGTATTCTGATGCGTCGCACAGTCACCCAACGACGGTGTGTTTTTCTAATATGTGCAGTTTTAGTAAAATTGACTTTCCCGACTCATTAACCGTTGGATTGAGCTCAAATTTTGACAAGTGGTTAATAACATGCTATTTTATGGTTTGACCGGTTGGATCGTCGATTAGATGTCTGAAGCTTGAGAAATGTGTCATGCATTACTGCAATGATTTTGGTTTCGTGATAATAAATTTTCTTGGGAATTTTGGTGTAAGAATTATGGTTGTGAGTTGTGCTTGATTGTATGGAATTGCAAGTACTTAAACGTTGACACTCATTTATTTGGGATGAATACTATTTTGTAATATATGTATGTCTTGGTATGCATTTATAAAATATGAGATGAATGAATCTGCATGAGTGATGTGACTCATGGATTGTGAATGATGAACTTGGATAAATCTTGGCATGCGATTTCAATGAAATGGTTGGTTATATATGTGGTCATGAATTCGATATGAACAATAATGTTACATTGATGGCATAGTATTGGTATGAGGTGAAGCTCTATATCCCCGAATTGGGAAGAATGAGATGGTATAAAATTAACATGGAATATGAATGAGGATGGGTTACAAAAGGATGGTGTGAGGTGTTAAATGAATGATCAATATTATTTGTTTGTTTGGAATGTGATTGGTATGTTGTTAGTACGTAAATCCACGAGTCTCTAGGTGAGACTTCCTGGTCGTGCTTCAGTGGTCAGGACGTAATTCCATGGCCCCTGTTAGTGGGTGTCCATGGTGGTGCCCCATCTATATAACTTGGTAAGGATTCAGGTAAGGGTTGCATCCTGACACTATAAGGAGTCAGTCAGTCTCACTTAGAGCGGACTGACTCCTATGGTAAGAGTAGTAGGAGGCCTGAAACTCATCAAGGACTAACCTTGTGTGTGAGGGAATTGATTTATTGTAACACTTGTAACACATAACTCGGCATAACTCGGGGGTGAGCAGCTCGGAGGTGAGCAGAGGTATCACCACAAGTGCAAGCATCCGCTGAATCCGACCAGGTTATATGTATCCGGATGAGTCGAGTCGAGTCTTAGTGTATTGATTTGAAGGTCATAACATGCTTGGATGATCTGTCTTTTACTCCTTTTGGGTTGTAGGCATTGTAGTGAGCTTTAGTATTTTCTTTTAAGTACCTCCGATAACTGTAAGGAGTGACCTTATACTCCACAGTTTGACTCTTTATTTTATCCGGTGTAAGATTTATTTTATCCGGTGTAAGATTTCATTTAATTATGTTATTATTTAGATGGGATGTTACATTTTGATAACCATATTAGTTTATACTTTTCTTAATATAAGATCTTATAACGTAATAATAATTTTTAAAATAATGATGGTAAAAGTCAACAAATTTATATGTATGATACTTTTTTAGACATAATGGCAGTGTATTAAACTGTTTACAGTGAATATATACGGTTTATTCTTTAATAATTTTATTTATATAAATCATATATATATGCACTATGTATAAAAAATGTTATTGTCTGTCCTAAATTAATGTGTATAGTGAACCTATCACCTTTGTAATAATTCTCTTTAAATTATATTACGGGTAACTTGTAATTAGTTTTACAGTACTGATATTTTAATCCCTCGAAAGATGAAGCTAAGCGTTGTATTAGATACAAATTTGATTGCAAACGATAACTACAGCATAAGTGAAAAAGAGTCAATATATAAATATAAAATATAAAATATATTACAAGATGAATAT
>Ga0209389_1004396_pt1 | contig 11717 bp, 12 predicted proteins | sample CowpearedBW_FD_187526 | JGI IMG/M metagenome (GOLD analysis project Ga0209389, IMG submission 187526) | Root nodule microbial communities of legume samples collected from California, USA - Cow pea red BW (SPAdes) (version 2) | ecosystem: Host-associated > Plants > Roots > Nodule | place: USA... | reverse complement strand
TTTTCTTACTAGCATTTTACAAGTAAGGGATTGGCGTTTTTCCTATCGGCATTTTATCGAAAGGGACTCCTAAAATGCTTGCTTGCATTTTACACGTAAGTGATCGACATCTTTCCTATTTGCATTTCGCAAATAGGGTCTTAAATGTTCTTATTACTTGTATTTTTAAAAGAAAGGGATTGAAATTCTCCCTATCCGCATTTATAGATAGGGTCTTCAATTTTCTTCTCACCAGCATTTTACAAGTTAGGGCTCAACATATTCCCTATATGCATTTTATAGATCGAGTCTTCAATTTTCTTCTTACCTACATTTTACAAGTAAGATAATGATAATTTACGATCCAAAAAAACTGGTAAGGCAAATGGGTGTCGCCTGGCGGGCAGTGCATAACCGCCAGGCGGTGCATAGCAAAAAACCCAGAAAATAGGCTTTGGGGCATGAGCCGCCTGGCGGGCCTTCAATGCCGCCAGGCGGTTTCTGGAAATTTCCAGAAAACGCAGAAAAAAACAGCAATCCTCCAATTTATACATTCCATCAAGTGCAGAACAACACGAAAAACATATGCATAACATATAACACACAAAATAAACTCCCCTAACCTGGATTAGCGCTTTCCTTTCCCAAAATTTTACTTCTTGAAAGCTCCAAGGTTCACCAATGGCTTCCTCTCAAATCACCCTCTTAAATCAACAAACCTTTCACTCTAGAACCACGTTCCTCTCTGCACTCTTGCTCCTCTCTGCACCTCCTTCAATTCCAGCTAATTAAACCCCCCTTTTTACCACTAATAAGCCTTATAATGGAGGTTTAAAAATGCTTAATGGTCAAAAACGAACTTAATGTTTAATGACCGTGTTGATTACCCCACAATTGTATGATACCTTCAGCCTTTTCAGCCATCCTTGGCTGTTAAGTTTACTAGGGTTTTCTTAACCTTTCAAATTCGAGACAAACCTAAAAATAGCCAAAAATAAAGTTTCATTTGGGTCCTCCAAGGTTTGAACCCACACTCATGCACATACTAACTCAATGCCTAACCATTGAACCAATTCATATTTCATGCTAACTTCTATGTTTTACGCATTATCACATTCTACACATAATCAGTGCATATTTAAAAATAATACCAAATTAATAACACATAAAATGGCGCATATAGGACTCGAACCCAAGTGCCCTCACCCATTTAAAGTACTCTCAACCACTTAAGCTAGTACTTTTTCACAACATAACATTCCGCATTTATTACCTTAAAGGTTCTCTTTACCCACATTTATCCAATAATTACTTAATTAATTATTTAATTTTTCCCGGGTCTTACCAGAAAATAGATGTGGATAGGATAACCTCATGCGATCCTCCATCTCCCAGGTCATCTCCTGAGTCCCCTCGTCCCAGAGCACCTTCATTGTCTTTATCTCCTTACCCCTCAAATGTTTAACTTGAGAGTCAAGGATGCGAACCGGTCCAGCTGGTATGGTCAAATCTTCCCGCACTTGTACATCATCAGCCTCTAGTACATGGTCTGGACTTGCAACGTATTTCCTCAACTGAGAAACATGAAATACATTGTGCAAGTTCACTAGATGAGGTGGCAAGGCAATTTCGTAGGCCGCCGGCCCAATTCTCCGCGTAATCTGGTAGGGTCCTATAAACCTCGGAGTCAACTTCCTCGATTTAAGAATCCTCCCAACTCCTGTGGTTGGGGTAACCCGTAGAAACACATGATCACCTTCATCAAACTCCAATGGCCGCCTTCTTTTATCAGCATAGGACTTCTGCCGACTCTGTGTGGCTCTCATTCGATCCTGGATTAATTTAACTTTTCCAGTTGTTTGCTGCAGAAATTCGGGACCAAGCATAAGGGCTTCCCCATCCTGATACCAACACAGCGGTTCATCCATGTGGTTCAACCATAAGATTCACAATGATTACAAAAGGCACTGGTAGGACAATGTGGTTTAAGGATAAGCGAGAAAGCGTAAATGATTTAGCAATTTAGGGTTTAGGGTTTAGGGTTTAGGGTTCACCAACCATCGGTACTGGACTCGATGTCCAAATCAACTTTTGGCCTAATGAACCAACCGACAACTTATAAAAATACATATATGTATTAGAGATATAGTTGTGGGATTATGCTTGTGAATAAGTTTGAAATGCAAATTTGGGGACGTTAAATAATTTATAATGTATGTTTTTATTGAATTTTGATAAACAAAGTTTTAGAATTTAATTTTTAATTCAATGACATGAAACCATCTTGATCATTAGGGAATTAGTGGTGAAACAATTTACATATGAATTTGGGTTAATGGAAGGGAAATAATTAAGAAAAGAGTGAGTAAACATTAAAGAAAATGCTAGGTATCAGAGTAATAGCTCAAACACTCACAACTAAAATAAAAGATGAAAATGAAATGAACAAAACAAATAATAGGCAAAAAAAATGTAATTTTATTAAAGAAAGAAAAATTACATATCATTCTCTCTAGTCCCAAAGAAAAAACAATGACAACCTCTCTCTTGTAAATAGAAAAAAATACAAGGAGAACTTAAAGGAGAAACTAACCTTCTCTCTTAAAGGAGAAATTAATCTTCTCTTTCTCTTAAAGGAGAAACTAATATTCTCTCTTAATTATTCTCCCAAACAATAAAGCAAAAGGAATTGATGCGTCATTATTTTCCCTTTATTCCATTGCGTTTTTATGTTCATCTTGATGGATGTTTGGTGCTTAATTGTCTATTTTTAGTGCATTTTCATCAATTGGGCTTCTTTGGGCCATTATTCCAAATTTTGATTCATTTGGCATTAATTGGTCTAATTTTCGTTTCTAGTTATCTTTAGGTATTTTATGAAGCAATTTTGGAGCTTAGATGCTAATCATAAGGTGAAGAGAGAGTTGCCATGTCATTCCAACATCATTGTCACGTCTACGCCATGTCAATTAGCCTGTCCACATCATTAGGCTATCATTTTGGGCCCAAAGTGACATTTTTGTAAGTTTGCAGCCATGAGTGGCATTTATGTATATATGAGTGGTAGAATTGAGGGAAACACGTTTTTGAGGGTTTTAAGAGGGTTTTGGAGACCTCTCTTATTCCTGATTCCGTTTTCACGTTTTATGGAGAGCACCCACTTGAGTTTTTTCATTTTTGGTGATTTTGAGACCATTGGAGCACCACCCAACTTAGGGATTTTGTCCCATTCAATCTAAATCGTGTTTGTTCACTCTTTCCTTACTTTTAAAATGCAATTTCGTTTCAGTTTGAGTTGTATTTCGAATTCCATGTCTAGATAAGCTTTTTGTATTGATTCCTTGAAGAAATTGAAATGAACCATGAGGTTGTTGTTCTTTTTCCAATTCTATTCTGGTTTGCCCTTCTTCAGGCTGCATTTTCATGGTAAAACACAAAATTGATGTATGCTTAATCTCAATTTCGTGTTTCTGCACATAAATTGACTTATAATCATGCTTAATGAGTATATGTTGTTCACAATATGCTTAATCTATGGGTGTTAGTTGCTTAAACTATGCTTTGCTTAATGGCATATTGAACTCGTGTTGTCTGTGATTGGTGAAATTTTAGTTGAATCAATGAATCAATATGTTTTGAAATTTGTTTAATTAAACTTTGCAATTACTTTTTGTTAATTTTGTGTTTGAATCTGAATCTGCCAAAACACCCCCCCTTTGTTAAATTTGGAACCTTTGATTGAAAATAATGATCATTGGGAGATGACCTTGGGTTAACTCTTGAGTATGACATTTATCAGTTTTATTTGGTTGGGTACTATCTCGATCAAATTTGGCGTCGTTGTTGGGGATCAACGTTTTCGATCAAATGTGTGTGTGTTGTTTCATGATGTTGGGTTAAGTGTGGTTAAAGTTTTATGTGCATTGTTTTGTGTTGTTATTATTTTATTTAGTGTTTCCATTGCACTGTTTTTGTTTCAGTGAATTTGTGTTGCTGTTAGAGCCATTCTAGTAGTAGTTGTAGTGAAAAGTTTGTGCAAGTTTTTAGCAAAACTTCAAATGACCATAACTTTTGCTTCGATTATCGAAATAGGCAAATTTTATATGCATTTGGGGTAGAATTTAATTTTCTTTGCAATGCTTACACGCTAGGAAGTAGGCCATTTCAGAATCTCCAAATAAATCCATTTTCCTATTTAACTGATTTTTTTCTTGGTTTTTTCCTATTTTTAGTCAATCTGGGGTACTTCGATTTATGCCATTTTTACCCCTGATTGACTTTTTGTTGACTTTTGTTGTTTTGGATGATTGGTGCATGACTAAGGGGAATCCTGGTATTTTATAAACATGTGGTCTTAAAATTGATAGGACCTTCCATAGAGGAGTTAGGCAACATAGGAATCCATCTCTACATCCTACATATTTTGTGATTTTTCCTGATTCTCATGATACTCTTGTTTCTAATCATTTTGTGCATACTGAGAATACTGAGCATTTTGATTTTCATTTTGATACTGATAACATGGCTCAACCTCCACCTTCACCTCATTAGAGGACAATGAGTGAGCTGACTACACCCAAGTTCACTTATGATTCCTTATGCATTCAGTATCCTGATGAGGAAGTGCCTTATGTGCTAAAAACTGAATTAATCCATTTGTTGCCAAAGTTTCACAGCCTTGCAGGTGAAGACCCCTGTAAGCACTTAACGTTGTTCCATGTTGTGTGTTCCACCATGAAGCACACAGATGTCCAAGAATATCATGTGTACTTGAAGGCTTTTCTTCATTCCTTGGAGGGCAATGCAAAAGATTGGTTGTATTACCTTGCACACAGATGTCCAAATTCTTCCTTGCTTCCAAGACCACAACCATAAGAAAGGAAATCTCTATCATCAAGCACCAATCTGGTGAGAGCCTATATGAATACTAGGAGAGGTTCAAGAATTTGTGTTCTAGTTGCCCCCACCACTAGATATATGAGCATTTGCTTCTTCAATATTTTTATGAAGGCTTACGCTATATGGATAGATTGATGCTGCGAGTGGTAGGCTCTTAGTAATTCAACCCTAACAACAACGAGCAAATTGATTGAGACATGATGCCATTGTTGTTAGAACGGTTCATGATGTAGGATCTGCCGAGTACACCAAGAAATTGGAGACCAAGATTGATGCTCTTACCACTTTAGTCAATGAACTTGTTGTAAATCAAAGCATGCACCTTCTACAACAAGAGTTTGTGGCATTTTCATTTCAGTTGATCATTTCACAAATTCTTGCCTAGCCTTGCCACAGGCCACAACATCTACACCTTCTGACACTCCTCAAGCCTATGTTGCCAACATTTTCAACAATAGGTTGTCCTAGCAACACTAGCAAAACAATGATTTATGAACTAACAGATACAATCCTGGTAGGAGGAATCACCCCAATTTGAGATGGGGCAACCAGGAACAAAAACAGGTTCAAAATGTGCAATCGCCTCCTCACTAACAATAAAGAGTTGCACCTGCACTTATTCCTGCACCCTCCTCAGCTCCTGCTGCACCTTTATCTTCTACATCATTAGAGAAGTTGGTAAGGATGATGACCCTTCAAAATATGCAATTTTAGTAGGATACTAGAGCATCCAGAGTTTGACAAATCAAATGGGGCATATGGCCACTAAGCTAAACCAAGCACTAGTTTAAACTTTTGACAAGTTGTCATCACAAACAGTTGAGAACCCCATAAATGTGAGTGCCATCACATTAAGGTCTGGGAAGCAGATTGAAGTTCCCACCACTAAGCCTACACCTGAAAGGGAAATTGACCCTACCACACTTCAAAGAAAGTGTGATGCCCATGCAGCCAGTACTTCCACATTTAGTGTACTTTATACACCTTCCACCTCTACTTTTGCGCCTCCCATCATTCTTTCTTTCCCACCAAAAGTTATTCGAAGCAAGAGGATGGAAGAGGTTGATAGGGAGATTTTAGAGACATTCAAGAAGGTGGAGGTGAACATACCTTTGTTGGATGCCATTAAACAGATTCCCAGACATGAAAAGTTCTTGAAGGAGTTATGCACACACAAGAGGAGGCTAAAGGGAAACGAGAAGATTAGCTTTGGAAGGAATACGTCAGCACTGATAGTTAAATTTTTTCCTCAGATTCCTAGGAAGTGCAATGACCTAGGTACATTTTTGTGTACTTGCATCATAGGTAACAATAAATTTGAAAATGAAATGCTTGATCTTGGTGCTTCAATTAATGTAATGCCTCTGTCCATTTTTAAATCTCTTTCTCTTGGACCTCTGCAACCTACGAGTGTGGTGATTTAGTTGGCAAATAGAAGTGTTTCCCACCTTATAGGTCTGGTTGACGATGTTTTGGTTCGTGTTGGAGAATTCATTTTCCCTGTTGATTTTTATATTCTTGATATGGAATAGGGATTTTCACATGGTTCTGCACAAATCATTTTAGCCAGACCATTTTCAGAAACCACACGAACCAAGATTGATGTCCATGCATGTACTTTGTCTATCGAGTTCGATGATATTGTGGTGCATTTTAACATTCTAGATACCATGAAACATCCCTCTGAGGATCACTCTATTTTCCACGTTGATATCATTGATGATGCTGTTGATAGACATATTTCAGATTTCCACCCTTTGCATTGCATGAAATATTCATTTGTGTTTGAATTGTTTGAATTTGCATTCATTGATGTTGATTATGATTCTAATGTTGATAATGATTATGCTTATGATGTTGATTCTAAGTTTGACTCTTTGGGTGGTATACCAATTGATTTTGATGTTACACGGCCATAATGCACTAACCATGTTACAAGAAGTAAATATGCATTTGAATGTTATGTTGAGGTACAGGCTGTGGAACCATTTTCCCCCTACCCTCAGGTTCCTGCTATTTAGCCAGCACCCAACACTTCAGAGTTAAAACCTCTACCATACAACCTCAAGTATGTATATTTGGAGGATGAGGAAAGACTGCCTATGATCATCTCTACCTCCCTCATTGTTGAACAAAAGCAGAGGTTGTTGCAAGTGCTCAAGAAGCATAAGAAGGCCATTGGGTGGACATTAGTCGACATTCTTAGTATTACCCCATCCATGTGCATGCACAAGAATTTATTGGAGGATGGAGCAAAGCTAGTGAAACAACCATAGAGGCGACTCAACCCTATCATTCTAGACGTTGTAAAGAAGGAGGTGAGCAAGCTTCTACAAGTTGGGATCATCTACCCCATTTTAGACAGTCTAATGAATCCACTCAAGGCCCATTCCATTAACCCACATGCACCTGAATGCTCAAGCCCAATCAAAGGCCCAATAACAAGAGACATGTCAAGACATTATATTAGACTTTATTTTTTTGCCAATTTTTTTTAGGCCATGCTTTGAAAATAAATTGTAAAATTACTAGAAGTAGTTTTGGGTCATGATTGATCTAGCTTTTGCAATTGGGTCCATTCAAGCCCAATTACAAAGTTTATACCAAGTTTGCTTCTAGGCTTAGCCATAAGTTTCACATTTAGCACATGTGTTAAATGAGCAAAGTGTGACATGTCACATGGCATGTGATCCACTTTTTGTGGATCTTAGATCCAGATCTAGATCTAAACACATGTGATTCACATGGCCACATTGCATTTGCATTTCATTTAGTCTTGCATTTAGATTTCATTTTAGGAGATGCTTTCTACTATAAATTGTTGATATACAAAGCCTGGATGGTGTGTTTCTTAAAGAGTTGATGAAGCTTTGTTGAACTAACTTGAAGCCATTGCTTTGGAATCATGCCTACATTGATGAAGTTTTGGAGATTTGATGTTATTCATGTTGAACAAGTGTTAAACGCATGCCCTCCATATGGACCAATCATTAGGAAAACAAGCTTGAAGTTTGTAATTCACTTTGTAGACCATTTCACATTTATTAGATGTATATGGTCTTTATTGTGTCTTTTAATTTGTTGAAATATTTTTCAACAGGTTAAAAAGTGTCTTTCAATTTGTTGAATGAATTTTTAACAGATTAAAAGGTTAGTTGCAATAGTCTTAAATTGTGACTTATTCAATCAGTTTATTTATTTTTTAATCGACTGATTTCACTTAAGTTTTAAGTGAAATCAACCGATTGCTTTGAAAATCAACATATCAAATTTCGTAACAGTTTGACTATAAGAGTTGTATTTTTCGAAAGAGATGTAAGTAGACCATTTTTTTAGCATGAAACTATTCTAGAAACCTAGGAATTCTCTCTCTTTGGTGATTATACAGATTGCAGTTGGTGAAGATTGATCTTGGATCAATTCTTGGAGCTTTTTGCTTGTGTTTGAAGCTTGGAGAAGGTGTTTATGGTACGCAGAGCTAGCCTACCATTGAGGTTTGATCTTTCTCAAGCTTTGTGTGTGTTTGGCAGTTTTCCAGGTCTACAAGAGGTGTCTTGCTGTGCAATTGTGATTCTTGTGTGATTCAAGAGTCTTTTATCTGTGTGTGTTTGCTTATTTTGAAAGTGTAAGGGTGTAAACTTTGTAAATCTTTTGAAATAGTGTAAAGTCAGGCTCAGGTTGCGATGACAAATTGGATGTAGCTTAGGTTTGAGTGAATCAATATAAAAATCTTGTGCATCAATCTTTTCTCTAACCCTTCTCTCTTGCATTATCATTTAAAATTTTAAAAATTTGGATTTAAACCATCTTTTTTTTATATTCTTGAGTGTTTTGGTGGCATTTACAACATTGAGCATGTTTGTATAACTCATTGCAACCTGTCTTAATTGATCTTTTACATTGTTCTTGCTTTAAATCACAAATTTGCATTTCTGTATTTTTCCCAGTATTTTAGTCGACTATTTTTCTAATTCAATCAATTGATTATACCAGTACAAACTTTGCATAGTAAAATCAATCAACTAACTCTGTTTTTGATCGGTTGAAAGTGTGTTGTTTAGAGATGTTTACCTCCAAACTTGGTGATTAAATTGATTCAATTTAAAACATTTTTAAACCTTCAAAAGACATCATATTTTTTTACTAGCCAATTCAACCCCCCCTTCTTGGCATTTCTACCATTTCAAAACTTACATAAATGAGATACTCACACTCTTCATAAGGTTACTATTGAATTGTTAATGCAAATATATGTTAAGATCACTCCATGACTTGCACTTTTCGGAGTCCAAATTGCTAGAGCACTCTCCTACATGTCTCCTCTAGCCTTCCTCCCTAAGTTGGCCTAACCTTTTAGGAACCTTTTCCAATCATTTTTGTTTCCATTCCATCTCCTTTCTTCGATGCATCTTCATCCATGCTACAAGGAAGCTTCATTCAACTATCAAAATCTACCATGAGAGCTTCACTATAGTCAATGGGTCAACCTTATCCATGTTGTTGCTAAGAAGACAAGCCTCACTATTGTGAAAAATCAAAGGGACAAGTTCATTCCAACCAGGGTGCAAAATAGTTGGAGAGTTTGCATCGATTATAGGAGGCTTAATCAAGCAACTAGGAAAGACCACTTGCCATTGTTATTCATTGACCAGATGCTTGAGCGCTTGGCAAGTAAATCCTATTACTATTTCTTGATGGTTTTTCTAGTTATTTTCAAATCCATATTGCTCCCAAGGATCAGGAAAAGACCACATTCACATGCCGCGGACACTTTTGCCTATAGGAGGATGCCTTTTGGCTTATGCAAGGTCGTTGCCACATTCTAATGATGCATGTTTAGCATTTTCAGTGATTTTCTTGAAAATTGCATAAAGGTGTTTACAAATGATTTTACTGTGTATAGATCCTCCTTCGATGCATGTTTAGACAGTTTGGACAATGTTTTGAATAGGTGCATCCAATCTAACCTTGTTCTCAATTTTGAGAAGTGTCATTTCATGGTAGAACAACATATAGTTTTGGGGCATATCATTTCAAGTAAGGGTATAGCAGTTGACCCTGCCAAGATTTATGTTATTTCACAGTTACCTTACCCATATTTTGTGCGAGACGTCCGTTCTTTTCTTGGTCATGCAGGGTTTTACAAGAGCTTTATCCAGGATTTTAGCAAGAAAGCCCTCCTACTGTCCAAGTTACTACAAAAGGATGTTAACTTCATCTTTGATGAAAGATGTAAAGAGGCTTTTGGTTGCCTCAAGAAGGCCTTGACCACTACACCTATCATTTAGGCATTAGATTGGACAGCCCCATTTGAACTCATATCCGATGCATCAAATTATGCCTTGAGAGATATCCTAGCATAGAAGATTGATAAAAAGCCTTGAATGATCTACTACGCCTCCAGGATGTTAGATGTTGCTCATGTGAACTATACCACAGTAGAGAAAGAACTTCTTGCGATTGTCTTTGCCCTTAAGAAGTTTATATCATATTTGCTTTGTTCTCCTGGTGTTGTGTTTATTGACCACGTAGCTTTGAAGTTCCTTTTGAAGAAGGTGGAGTCGAAGTCTCTGCTAATAAGATGGATGCTCTGACTCTAGGAGTTTGATTTGGAGATCCGTGACAAGAGCGAAGCACATAATTTGGTTGTAGACCACCTGATTAGGATCGAAAGGTTTGTTGATGATGTTTCATCGATCCAGGATGACTTTCCCGATGAAAGTTTGTTGACACTCTCTGCGTCTTTTCCCTCACCATGGTTTGCTAATATTTTAAATTATCTTATTACTTCTTGATGAGTCATTATTTTCCCTTATCTAATTGCCCTTTTGTGCCCATCTTGATGCTTGTTTAGTGCTTAATTGTCTTCTATTAGTGCATTTTCCTCAATTGGGCTTCATTGTGCCATTTTTCAGAATTCTGAGTAATTTGGCATTAATTGGTTTAATTTTTGTTTCTAATTGTTTTTAGGTATTTTGTGGAGCAAATTTTGGAGCTTGAACACTAATTTTAAGATGAAGAGAGGGTTGTCACATCATTGTCACGTCTGCACCATAGTATGTCCACATCACTATGCTAACATTTTCAGCCCATAGTGACATTTTTGTAATTCTACTGACCAGAATGACATTTTTGTAATGATGAGTGGTAAAATGACAACTTTGTAAATACTTTGGTTTGTGGTAATGTGACCACGTTTTTTAGGTCTTCTTTTTGATAGGCAGCCACCATCTTCTCCCCAACTCTCCATTTTTTTACGTTTTAAAGAGCACCTAATTGGGGTTTTCACTTTCCACTTATTTTTGACACGTTTTAGAGCATTTTGGAGCATTATGCATACTATTTCAGTCTATTTTCTTCATGGTGGTGATGTATTTTCATTTGCCTTTGCTTTGTAATTTGAATTCCATGGCTTTCTGATATAGTGTATTGACTACTTGAAGGAGATGCAATTAAGCTTTGAGGTTTTGTTTCACATTTGTGTTTTGTCTTTCTTCATCTTGATTCTGTGATGAATTGTTATTCTTATTCTGTTAATTCTTAATTTACAGATTGGGTAATGTGTTCTTGGTTGATTTCATTCATGTTTAATGAATTAGGTTGGCTACCACAAATGAATAGATGTATGTTTTTCTTAATTATGTATTGAAACACGTTTTTACCCTCACTTAGTGGGTTTGAACGAGTGGATTGGGTGAAACCAGAACCCTAATTACTTCACATATGATAAGTGAAATTGCATTCAAATTCAAGGAAGTCAATACTTTTTTGAATTTGTTTTATTAACATATGCAAAATTGTTTAATTTATTTTCATAATTCTGGAAACTGTATCTACCA
>Ga0209389_1004394_pt1 | contig 11718 bp, 8 predicted proteins | sample CowpearedBW_FD_187526 | JGI IMG/M metagenome (GOLD analysis project Ga0209389, IMG submission 187526) | Root nodule microbial communities of legume samples collected from California, USA - Cow pea red BW (SPAdes) (version 2) | ecosystem: Host-associated > Plants > Roots > Nodule | place: USA... | reverse complement strand
TAAAAACCCAATATACATCAAGACCAACCCATTTCTCGCCCAGCATCTCGCTCAGGCAGAAAGGTCTCGCCCAGGCGAGGAGGACCCTCGCTCAGGCGAGCTCCCTTCGCCTAGGCGAGAGCTCGACTTCCAGCAAGAGAACCCTGCGCGCGTTCTCGCTTAGGCGAGACCCTCATCGCCTAAGCGAGACGTTCGCTCGACCAAAACGCACCGTGGGTCACCTGGGCGACCCTTCGCGAGGAAAACACTCAGGCGAGCCCCTGTAACTCTCACCTGGGCGAGACAGGTTCGCCTGGGCGAGTCCATCAGACTCCGCCACTATTCCTCTCTGCCACCAACACAGTTCCATACCCAGACAACAAATCAATTCACACCATACATTCTCAGTCACATATAAACACGAAAACCACGAAATGACATCCAAGCAACCATTTTTATACCGAACAATAGGGTTCTAGCTTCCCTTACCTTGGAATAAGCTAGCAAGAAGGCCCGACACGAGTTTGACCCTAAACAGCGGAACGTAGTCCTCAAGAGGCGACTCCTAGAGCTGGAAACTATGACCAACAACGGAACATTAGTTACTAAGGATAACCGTGGGGGAAAACACACACTAACGGAAGGAGTACTTACGTAAGAATGGAAATGGGTTCGAACTGGCATGCTCACGATGGTCCCCAAACCCTAGCAGAGGTAGAAGACGGTTGCGACTCTAATGCAAGGATGACAATTTTTCTGAAATGTGAAGAAGTGAAATGTTTAGGGCAGACCTAGTGACTTTATCTGTTGGGCCGGCCTTAGGCCCACTTACAAGGGCAGCTCACTATCTTTATGGCAGAAAGAATTAAGAGATTTTTAAAGAGGGCCTTACAATCCCCCCAACAACAAAATTTTCGTCCTCGAAAATAAAGAATCACTAGACAGACAAATGTGGATGTGATTTTCTCATGTCCTCCTCTAACTCCCAAGTCGAGTCACCCGTCCTTCGATCCCATATAACTTTAACAAGACTGACGGTCTTTCCTCGACGTTCCTCAACCTTGCTATCCTCCAGAGCTATGGGTGGTACTTCCACTGTGAGATCCTCCCTGATCTGTATATCCTCAGCTTCCAACACGTGGGCCAGATCGAATACATACTTCCTCAGCTGCGACACGTGAAACACTGGATGAAGGTTCGCCAACTGCGGGGGAAAGCTATCTCATAAGCCACTGGTCCAATCCTCCTCGTGATCTGATATGGGCCAAGGAATTTGGGTGAAAGCTTCCTTGAGCGGAGAGCCCTTCCCACACCCGTGGTTTGGGTCACCGTCAAGAACATATGATCTCCCACTGCAAACTCCAAAGGCCTCCTCCTACGATCTGCATAGGCCTTCTGCCTACTCTGAGAAGCCAGCATCCTATCTGTCACCATCCTCACCTTCTCGGTGGTCTGCTCTAACAACTCTGGTCCAACCAACACTACCTCTCCATCCTGATACCAATAGAGAGGAGTCCTACACCTCCTACCATAAAGAGCCTCGTATGGTGCCATGCCAACGCTCGCATGAAAACTGTTGTTGTAGGTGAACTCTATCAAAGGCAATACCTCGTCCCAAGCACCTAGATGATCCAGTATGCAAGTTCTCAACAAATCTTCTAACGACTGGATCGTCCTCTCAGACTGGCCATCGGTCTGAGGGTGATAAGCTGAGCTCATAGTCAACTTTGTTCCCAATGCCTCCTGTAAGATTTGCCAAAACCGGGATGTAAACCGTGGGTCTCTGTCGGAGACTATGCTCGAAGGTACCCCATGCAACCTCACAATCTCTTTGACGTATAGCTGGGCCAACTTGGCCATGGACATCCTCAAGTTCATCGCCAAAAAGTGTGCACTCTTAGTCAACCGATCCACTATCACCCAGATGGTGTCATGTCCTCTAAAAGTCCGTGGAAGATGAGTCACAAAGTCCATGGAGATGCTATCCCATTTCCACACCGGTATCTCTAAAGGCTGTAGGATTCCCCCGGGTCTCTGGTCCTCCACCTTTGCCTTCTGACAAGTCAGACAGGCGGATACAAAATGTGCTACATCCTTCTTCATCCCTTGCCACCAGAAAGATTCCTTGAGGTCCTGGTACATCTTAGTCATGCTAGGATGCAAGCTAAGACGCCTCTTGTGTCCTTCCTCAAGGATCAACTTTCTCACCTCAGCATCATCCGATATACATACTCTACCTTGAAACCTCAGTATGCCATCATCACTCACGGCAAAGTCTCTGGCTTCCTCTAATCCAAGTTGTTCCCTAACTCTGTTCAGACCAGCATCCAACAACTGCCTCTCTCTGATCGAGCCCAAGAAGTCACTAGATATAGTAAGGGTACTACACCTAATGGACTCGGACCCCAACTCTGTATCCTCATGTCTCAGAATTTCTCTAGTAGTTCCACCTCCTTAATCATAAGGTGTGCAGTGTGCACTCTCTTCCTACTCAAGGCATCCGCCACCACATTTGCCTTCCCCGGATGATATAGAAGTTCGAAGTCATAATCCTTCAGGAACTCCATCCACCTCCTCTGCCTCATGTTCAGCTCCTTCTGATCAAACAAGTACTTTAGACTCTTGTGGTCGCTGAACACCCGAAACTGAGCACCATAAAGATAATGCCTCAGATTTTCATTGCAAAAACTATGGCTGCCAACTCTAGGTCATGAGTGGGATAGTTACGCTCATGCACCTTAAGCTATCGTGAGGCATACGCCACTGCTTTCTTTTCTTGCATCAAGACACATCCAAGCCCGAGATGAGACGCGTCGCAGTATACTTCAAACGGTTTCTCCACATCTGGAATTACCAATATAGGAGCACTCGTCAATCTCCTCTTTAGCTCCCGAAAGCTCTCCTCACACTTGTCCGTCCAAGTGAAGGGTTGGTCTTTCCGGGTAAGCAAAGTCAGAGGCGCCACTATCTTGGAGAATCCCTCTATGAATCTCCTATAGTATCCCGCTAACCCCACAAAGCTCCTGATCTCTGTGGCCAACTTGGGACTTTCCCACTTTACCACTGCCTCGACCTTTGCCGGATCCACTGCAATCCCCTGGGCTGATATCACATGCCTTAAGAACTGTACTTCATCCATCCAGAATTCACACTTGGACAGCTTGACATAAAACTGTTTTTCTCTCAGAACACCAAACACCATCCTCAGGTGTGCCTTATGCTCATCCGGAGTTTTAGAATAGATAAGGATGTCATCTATGAAGACTACGACAAACTTATATCTAAGAAGGGTCTGAAAATCCGGTTCATGTAGTCCATAAACACTGCGGGAGCATTGGTCACACCAAAAGGCATAACCACGTACTCATAGTGGCCATACCTCGATCTAAAGGCTGTCTTTTGTACATCATCAGCCTTAACCAAAATCTGATGATAACCTGATCGTAGGTCTATCTTCGAGAACACTGATGACCCATGTAGCTGATCCATCAAGTCATCAATCCTCGGGAGCGGGTATTTATTCTTGATAGTCATCTTGTTCAATTGCCTGTAGTCCACACACAGACGCGAACTCCCGTCCTTCTTCTTTACCAACAACACTGGTGCCCCCCAAGGCGAAGTGCTGGGTCGGATGAACTGTTTCTCCATCAGATCTTCTATCTGTTTCTTGAGCTCTACCAACTCTGCCGGAGCCATGCGATATGGGGCCATCGGGACCGGGCCTGTTCTTGGGACTAGATCAATAGAGAACTCCACCTCTCTACTGGGAGGCAACCCTGGTACCTCCTCCGGAAACACATCCACAAAATCCTGGACGACTGGTATCACAGACGTCGTCTCTCCTCTCTCCACCTCCATATGGGTGAAGATCATGTAGCACTGCACACCGTCCTGTAGTTCCCTCATAATACCCTGGGAAGACACCAACTCAGGCTCCTCTAAGTCGGGAAACAACAACTTCTTCTCCCGACAGTCTATCAGAATGCGATTGGCAGAGAGCCAATCCATTCCTAAGATCACCTCCAACACTTGTACAGGTAGGCAGATTAAGTTCACCTTGTACCTGCGCCCCTCTACTTCCACTGGAAGCCTAGCACACAAGGACGACGTCCTGACCAAACCCGACGCCAGAGTAGACACCGCAAGCTCACACTGCAGCTCGCGCACCGGCAGACCCAACCGTTCCACACAAGCAAATGACACAAAAGAGTGTGTCGCTCCAGAATCATACAACACACAACATCTCATTCTCGAACTTCCTGCATCGCCACTGCTCATCGAGTGGTAAGGTGTAGAAACGGCTGAGGTGTTTGAACCTCTCAACATACTCTGCTACTGTCTTCCCTCCCTGGGTCAACTGGAGAAATTCCACCTCCTTGGCGTACTGGATGTTGTCAGGAAAGTACTCGGAGAGGAATCTCTCCCTGAAAGTCTCCCACGTCACTAACTCATCCCACTCCTCCAGGATGGATCTGGTGTTGCTCCACCAATGCTCCGCCTCCCCCGTGAGCATATAAACCGAGAACGCCAACCTGTTCTTCGCAAGGCACATCTTGGCGTCGTAGATGTGCTCTAGGTCCTTCAGCCATTAGTCTGCGACGTCAGGACTAGTCTTCCCATCAAACTTCGCTGGGTGGTGCTTCAGAAAGTCCTCTAGGCTCCACTCCCTGACTGCAGGTCGTGGTTCAGGACCAAACACAGGGGCAGCCGCCCTGTTCTCCTCCAGCTGGCGGAGGGCCTCCATATGCTGCCGATGAGCATCCTCAGCAGCTACCCTCGCAGCCTCCATCTGCTACATCACTGCCTGCTGCTGCTCAAGCGACGGCGCCTGTCGCTGCATGGATGCATCATGCTGCTGCTTCATCGCAGCACTCTGCTGCGCCATAGCTGCTACCATCGCCTCTATGGCTCTGGCGATATCTGGTGCGTCTCCCTAGGATGATTGTGAAGTCCTACGAAGAGGTGCCATAGTCTACTGGCACACAAAAAATCACTTGGTTAGACTTGATAAAGGCAAGAATTTTTTTTTTAACTGAACACTCAGAGACACACAGAGAAAGCTAAGCGAACAACCCAAGTCCACAGACCTAAGGATTGACCGCTCTGATACCATAAATGTAACGTCCCATTTAATTTAAAACAGCAATTAAAGGAAACGCCACACATAAGATAGTACAACAACGCAGTCCTGGGGTTATTAACACCACCCCTACAAAACTAGGCACACCACGATGCTAACCGAAACTGGGTAACGATTTGACTAAAAGTTTACAAATCCAAGAACAGCGAAATATAGGGGCCAAAGCCCTAAAGAAGAGTCCAAAGGAATCTATAGTCCAATCCACGTGGACTAGGCAGCGAAATTTCCATTTCCTTGCTGGTCACGAGAATCTCGTCCATCTGCTCCCATCAATCAAATTGATGATCAATACAAAAGAAAAGCCACACCACAGAACATACAACAAACAACAGAAAGGGTAAGCTAGAGCCAATAACATATTCATCATATAGTCAATTATATTTTCACCATCCCATACTCATACCACAACCAAGCATATCATGATTCTTCATTCAATACACTACGACTCGACTCGACTCATCCGGATACGTATAACTTAGTCGGATTCAGCGGATGCTTGCACTTATGGTGGATACCCCTACTCGACTCTAAGCTGCTCATCTCTGAGCTATGTGTTGCAAGTGTTACGATGAATCAAATCTCCCTCACCACGAGGTTAGCCCTTAATGAATTTCAGGCCTCCTGCTACTCTCACCACAGGATGAGACTAACTGGCCCCTTAGAGTGTCAGGATGCAGTCCTTACCTTGAATCCTTACCTAGTTATACAGATGGGGAACCACCATGGGCACCCACTAACAGGGGCCATGGAATTACGTCCCGACCACTGAAGCGCAACCCTAAAAGTCTCACTTAGAGACCCCAAGGAATTATGCACTGACACAGACCAGCATACATAAACAACCCAGAATTTATACATACGTTGCACACAAGATTTCAAACCAAAACCCATTAACAGATTCCATTTCTCATATGTTGAATCACTACCAACTCGTTATTCCCAATCATGAGTAGAGTGTTTCTCCCCATAACATAACCATGCCACCGGTTTACCAACCATCAAGATTTATTGTTACTCATACCAAACTTGTCACTCCAATTTCATGAATCATTTCATACAATTGTCATGTTCACGTCATGTCAAATCTCATAACTCACAACTCATACACCACACCATTTATACCAGCCATCCAGTCCATAGATTTAGAGGTAAAACTCATATAAGCATGTTGTTCACTTTTTAAAAACCCAAGATACATCAAGACCAACCCATTTCTCGCCCAACATCTCGCTCAGGCAGAAAGGTCTCGCCCAGGCGAGGAGGACCCTCGCTCAGGCGAGCTCCCTTCGCATAGGCGAGAGCTCGACTTCCAGCATGAGACGTTCGCTCGCCCAAAACGCACCGTGGGTCACCTGGGCGACCCTTCGCGAGGAAAACACTCAAGCGAGCCCCTATAACTCTCGCCTGGGCAAGACAGGTTCGCCTGGGCGAGTCTATCAGACTCCACCACTGTTCCTCTCTGCCACCAACACAGTTCCATACCCAGACAACAAATCAATTCACACCATACATTCTCAGTCACATATAAACACGAAAACCACGAAATGACATCCAAGCAACCATTTTTATACCAAACAATAGGGTTCTAGCTTCCCTTACCTGGGAATAAGCTAGCAAGAAGGCCCGACACGAGTTTGACCCTAAACAGCGGAACGTAGTCCTCAAGAGGCGACTCCTAGAGCTGGAAACCATGACCAACAACGGAACATTAGTTACTTAGGGTAACAGTGGGGGAAAACAGACGCTAACGGAAGGAGTACTTACGTAAGAATGGAAACGGGTTCGAACTGGCGTGCTCACGATGGTCCCCAAACCCTAGCAGAGGTAGAAGACGGCTACGGCTGTAATGCAATGATGACAATTTTTCTGAAATGTGAAGAAGTGAAATGTTTAGGGCAGACCTAGTGACTTTATCTGTTGGGCCGGCCTTAGGCCCACTTATAAGGGCAGCCCACTATCTTTGTGGCAGAAAGAATTAAGAGATTTTTAAAGAGGGCCTTACAATAATATTTTACACTCATTTGACACATAAAATATTTTTACACCCATTTGACATCTAAAATATTTTTACACCCATTTAACAACTAAAATTTTTTTACACCCATTTGACACCTCAATTTTTTTTACCCATTTCACACCTAATTTTTTTTACTCGCATTTGACACCTAAATTTTTTTACACTCATTTGATATGTTAAATATTTTTACCTTCCCTATATAGTCCGCTATCTTCTCGGTTGGCCTCTTCCCATTTGGCATATATCGGCTTGGATCCGGGAGGGGTTACCTACAGAAGGGACTCCGAAGCTTAAGTCAGCCAAAGCTCTTAGAAAGTCAAATTAGGTGATTAATGAAGTAATGAATGCGTACCTTTAACTCGTGGGGTCCATGTGTATTTATAGATTATTAATTATGTGTGCTTATTCCATGGGTTGGGCCTTGGTTTGGGCTATAGGTGGCCTAGGCCTTGGCCCAAGCCCTTAGTCTCGCTTGTTGTGGGCTTTGATTTTGCTAAGTATACCAAGGTGGTCGACATAGGCCGATCACCTCTTTGGTCGCTTAGGCCGCCATTGCTAATACATGGTCCTAGGCTGGTTTTAGTGTCTTAGGTTACCAGTTTAGGCCGATTAGGATTAGGTCTGTTAGTTTTGAAATGGTTGAAAAGCCAAGAAGGGGGGGTTGAATTGGCTAGTTAAAAATTTAGGCTATCTTTGCAAGCTAAAAACCACCTTTAATTAATCAAATAGATCACCAAGTTAGGATGCAAACAGTACTGAACTATACACTTTCAATCGATCAAAAACAGAGTTAACAGATTGATTTTACTAAACAGATTCTGTTATGGTATAATCAATTGATTGAAACTGAAAAATAGTCGACTGAAATACTGGGCAAAATGCAGAAATGCGAATTTGAATTTTAAACCAGAAACAATGCTCAAGAATGATCAAGATCAGTTCCAAATGATTATACAAACATGCTCAATGCTTCAAATGCTATGAAAGCATGCAAGAACACGAAAAAGATTATTAAAGCACAAGTTCTTGAAACTTTAAAATGAAAATACAAGAGAGAAGGGTTAGAGAAGAGAGGACACCACGACTTTTTATACTGGTTCACTCAAACCTGAGCTACATCTAGTTTGTCAAGGCAACTTTAGCTTGACTTTGCACTATTTCAAAAGTTTTACAAACTATCCACCCTTACACTTCCAAAATATGCAAAAACACCACAAAAGACTTTTGAATCACACAAGAATCACACCAGCACAACAAGAACCCTCGTGCAGACCTGGAAAACCACTAGGCACACACACAAAGCTTGAGAAAGATCAAACCTTAGTGGTAGCACAGCCTTGCCTACCACAAACCACTTTCTCCAAGCTTCAAACCAAGCCAAAAGCTTCAAAAATTGATCCAAGATCAATCTTCAACAGCTGCAACACCTATGATCGCGAAGGAGAGAGTTTCCACAAGTTTCCAGAACAAAATCGTGCTCTAAAATGATCAACAGACCTCTCTTTCGAAAATCACAGCTTTTATAGTCAAACTGTTACGAAATTCAACAGGTTGATTTTCAAATCAATCGGTTGATTTCACTTGACTTAAGTGAAATCAGTCGATTAAAAACTAAATCTACTGATTGAATTTGTTGCAGTTTAAGAATACTGCAGCCAACCTTTTAACCTGTTCAAAAACCATTCAACAGATTAAAAGAGACATTTTAACCTGTTGAAAAACCATTCAACAGATTAAAAACCCAACAAAGACCAAACTACATCTAATTAATGCTTTAAGGTCTACAACATGAATTACAAACTACAAGTACACTTTCTTAATGATGTAACTACATGGAGAGCACATGTTTCAGCCTTGATCACCATGGATATCATCAAATCTCCTTTTCTTCATCAATGTAGGCTTCATTCCAATGTTTATGGCTTCAAGATAGTTCAAAAGAGCTTCATTCAATCTTCATCAATTCTTTAAGAAGCAAACCACCTTGGCTTCTCATGTCAACAAGGTCAGCCTAGGCCAGTTACCTGAATAACTTTGCGTGTAGATGTGGTGGATGTTTATTATTATTACTTGGTTGAATTGGCTATGTGTAGTACATCAGTCCCCCAGCCTTTGCCGATATAGGTATGTCGATGAAGGTTGATATGTGCGGATGTGCCAGCGAACCTGGCTAGGTGTGGTACACTAGTCCCCAAGCCTTTAAGTGTGATGAACAATGTTAAGGCTAAAGATGGAGAAATGGGAAAGGTAGGTAGCAGGTGAAAGGGTGTCAAAGGTCTAATTAAGGAGGGGTTTTTGCACCGTCATTTTTGATACTCATGACCTTTAGCGTGATTGTGTCGATTGGTATGGGTTGTCATTTTGGCGGGAAGAAGTTTTATCGTTTGTGATTCACACTTATAAATGTGGATTTCGCGATGGGTTTATGTTTGTTGGTTCATTTGCGAGAATTTCATAATCAGAGATCTTGCGTGCATTATACCTCTCCGACTAGTTCCTAGTTCTTGCCGCCATCTTTTTAGAAAAAAGGTATGTTTAGTAGTAGTGATAGTGTTTCGTTGTCTTCTTCTAATACTGAGAGTATGGAGTATGGAGTCTGGGAAGAGTGTAGGTATACATGTAGAGGAGGAGAGTACTAGTCGTGCGACTATGGTGGGCAGAATTCCGATGGAGACGATGACTGAGGTATGAGAAGACCCTCTAGAAGAAATAGCGGAGAGTAACTGGCCGGCCAAGGGTGGTTATGCGTGGGTGGCTGCTGATGTTCGTAATCAATCGTCTTTGTTTCGGTGGTCTCGTTTGCTAAATTCTTGGTTAAATTGTACCCCTATTATCGCGAAAGGTGTAAACCGGGGTATCGTTTCCTTGGAGCGGGTTAGCGCCATTGACCGCGTATGCCACGGGTAAGAAGGGGCGGCCGAGAAGTTTTTTTATATGTATATGTGTCATTTCTCCCAGCTGCATGTGAGGTTACCGCTGGATGACTTCACCATGGGGGTACTGCGTGAGCTCAACGTTGCACCTACACAGTTGCATCCGAACAGTTCGGCCTACATACAAGCTTTTCGTGTTTTGTGTAAATCACTATATCTATAACCTTCTCCTCATGCATTTTTGTATTTTTATGACACTAGGCCCCGCCAGTCGACTACTTGGTTATCCTTGGTGAGTCATCTTAGCATTAGCAGATTGGACGCGTTCTCACAATCCTTCAAGCATTTCAAGGACGGGTACTTTAAATTTGTGGTGAAGGAGGAGGACAAGTCCTATTTCCTTAATGCAGATGGGAGTACAAAATTCCTGTTTAGTTGGACGGGCAGCCCTTCTCGGTACAAGGACATGGGCACCGAGGAGTTGTCGGCGGTGATAAGGAGGTGATGGAGGTCTTGATGAAGTTTTCTGATAAGTTGCCCACTAAGGGTCTAGTTAGGGTTTATAATTCAGTTCACCTGATTATTGATATTGAAGGTATCTGTTTATGACTTAAACTGTATTAATGTTTCTAACTTGACTTAATCGGGTCTTGGTGCGTTTTTGTAGGGCACATGGCTCAATCCGAGAAGAAGAACTTGGCACTTTTTCAAGCATTGAGGAAGGAGATGGCCGCGAAGGCCAAAACAGCTGGGAACACTGATGTTCCAAACTTACAGGAGTCACTGGTTGAGGTGTACATGCATGGCGGTACTAAAAGGAAGGCTGAGTTATCGGCTCGACCCGATAAGGGTAAAGATCTAAAGAAGGTGAGGGCGGCGTTGCTTGGGCCGGGATTATCGAGTGGGGCCAAAGGACCAGAATCTGATTTGATTGAACTATCAGAAACGTCTATTAGGAAGGACATTGACATCAATCTTTCAGAGATAATAATCAACTCTATCGACAGTATGGAGCCGGATCATCTATTGAGGACTATGGTGGAATTTGGAAGCAAGGCGTTGATTTTAAGTCGCCGGGTTGGATCGTTGTATCATCGAGAAGTAAAGGAGGGAAGTCAGGAAAAGGTGGAGGAGTTACAGGGGAAGGTTGATAAGTTCGCGGAAGAGACGACCGCCTGGAAGAAGGAGAGGGAGAGTTGGGAGGAGGAGAAGAAAAGGTTGGGAACCTGGAAGGTTCGTTGCTTGGATTCGGAGGGTAAACTCAATAAAAGGATAGCGGACCTGGAGGCAGATTATGACGAATTGAAGGAGAAGTATGAGGGTGCTGAGGGGGAGCTTGATGACTTGAAGGGTTGTATCATCCAAGAGCACATCAACGGGTTCCAAAAGAGATTGCGGCAGGCAACCTTCTTTCACCAGGATGTTGATGCAGCTGATTCATGGTTTAATGTTAACAAAGATGTGGTTGACAGGCAGCTTGTTAACGAGGCCGAGAGTAGTCCAGAGTGTTGACATGAGAAGCCAAGGTGGTTTGCTTCTTGAAGATTTGATGAAGATTGAATGAAGCTCTTTTGAACTATCTTAAAGCCATAAACATTGTAATGAAGCCTACATTGATGAAGGAAAGGAGATTTGATGATATCCATGGTGATCAAGGCTGAAACATGTGCTCTCCATGTAGTTACATCATTAAGAAAGTGTACTTGTAG